>OLPZ01000024.1_pt1 | contig 137816 bp, 109 predicted proteins | sample 1672711 | NCBI WGS metagenome assembly OLPZ01 (sample SAMEA3136716, study PRJEB25190) | human gut metagenome
GCACCGCCCCCGCAGCCCCTGCGCCGCCCGAGCGTCCGCTGCAACCCACGCGGCTTCCACGCCGCCACTCGCTGCGGCACAAATCAGCAGCAGCCTTCGGCGGGGCTTCGCTTTGCTCCGTCGAAAGCACGCACCCACCATACGTATTTATCCGCCGCTCCTGTGGCGGGGGTTTCCAGCTGATGCTCCAAGAACAGCTGCGTTTCTCTGCCACCCAGGCGAATGTCGAAGCGCGCCGTGCGCTTGCCATGGCGTACCGGACCGAAACCGCTTGCCATCAGCACCTCGTCAATGCGGAAAGCACGGCAATCCTTGAGCACAACAACGCAAGGCTCAAGGCGGCCATCCCGCCCGAACCGCGCCAACACGTCCACCGTTTCGCGGTGCACGCGCCTCATTTCGCCATCTTTCGCCCTGTAGTCCATGTCTGTATACTAGAACAGGTGTTCGTATAAAAGCCAGCGAACAAACTCTGTTTTCGATGTGATGGAAGGGATGGTCCATGCTTGCCAACAAGCGCGCAAAGAGCTATGTGTGCATCGACTTGAAGAGCTTCTACGCAAGCGTCGAATGTGTTGATCGAGGCCTGGACCCTTTCACCGAGAACCTCGTGGTTGCCGACCCCACCCGCGGGTCCGGCACCATCTGCCTTGCCATAACCCCCGCCATGAAAGCGCTGGGCGTAAAAAACCGCTGCCGCATTTTCCAAATTCCCAACGGGATCGAATACACCATGGCAACGCCGCGCATGGCCCGCTACATGGAGATATCGGCGCAGATAAACGCCTTATATCTGCGTTACGTAAGCACCGAGGACATCCACGTGTACAGCATCGACGAATGCTTCATCGACGCAACCCCCTATTTGAAGCTGTACCGCATGGGCGCAAAGGCCTTCGCCGAAATGCTGCGCAACAAGGTGACTGAAGAAACAGGCATCACCGCCACGGCAGGTATCGGCCCCAACCTGTTTTTGGCGAAGGTGGCTTTGGACATCGAAGCAAAAAAGGCAGCCGACGGCATAGGCATACTGGACGAAGAAAGTTACAAACGCGAAATCTGGTTCCACCGGCCCATAACCGACATCTGGCAAGTGGGCCCAGGCATCGCGCATCGTCTGGCAAAACACGGCATCCACGATATGGCGGGCGTATGCGCGGCAAACCCCACATGGCTGAAGAAGGAATTCGGCAAAAACGGCGAATACCTGCTAGACCACGCCTGGGGGCAGGAGCCCTGCACCATCAAGCAGATAAAAGAGTACCGCCCCGCAGCGCATTCGATATCGAACGGGCAGGTGCTGATGCGCAACTATTCTTTCAGCGAAGCACGCACCGTACTGCGGGAAATGGCAGATGCCAGCTGCTTGGACTTGTGCTCGAAGGGGCTTTCGTGCGGGAACGTATCCGTGCACGTTGGCTACGCGCAGCCCCACCTTACCGAAAGCGGCAGATGGGGCATGGGAAGCGGCGGTTCAACCAAGCTTTCCGAACGAACCGATTCGTCGCATCGCATAGTGAAGGTTGCGCTGGAATTGTTCGACAAGCACACACTGAATAGCGAACCTATCCGCAGGCTAACAGTGGCACTGGGCGCTCTCCAACCCGCCAAGTACGACCAACCCAGTCTTTTCGGCTCGGAAGACGATGGCAAAGAAGCCGACCTGGCCAAAGCATCCATTGCCGTGCGCGACCGCTTTGGCAAGAACGCATTGTTGCGCGGAACCAGTTTGAAGCAGGGCGCAACCATGCGCGAGCGTAACAACCAAATAGGAGGCCACCGTGCTTAGCGAAGACGATTTCCTGGAAGACGTTGCCTTCGACGAGGCAGAAAGACGCCGCTGCATATTGCGCGACATTGCAATGCGAATTAAGGAAAACGGCATCCACTTCGCCGCCAACAGCCCCAAACGAGCCACCCAGTTCATGCCCTTCGCAGCGCTGACTGGCTTTGAGGAATTAATGGCCGAAAAGGAAGCGGACGCCGCCAAATTCGAGGATTTTGCCGGAGCGCAGGTGTTCGACACGCCCTAGAGGCGCGCGGGGCGCACGCGGTCGGCCCTGCAAGCTCCGCCACCGCGACCCGTCGACCGCCCCAGGCACCTGACGTACCACCCCGCGCAAGAACCACCGCATGCTATGCTTTTCTGCAAATTTGGCAATCAAGAGGATTAACCCACACCAACGTCAACAGGAGGAGAGTTATGTTCAAGATTTCCAATTTCACCGACAACGATGACGTAACCGTACTCAAGGAGTTCGGCGCCTTCAAAACCATCGAATGGAAACGCGACCTTTCCGTCAACGAAGCTTCCGCCATGAACGCTTACTTCGCCAGCGAAATGAACGTGCGTCGCCGCCAGGTTATCTGCGACCTGAGCCAGGCACCCGTTACCGTTCAGGCCGGCGCCATGCAGTGGATGGTGGGCAACGTAACCTGCACCACCGGCGTTAAGGGCGTGGGCGACCTGTTTGGCAAGGCCCTGCGCGGTGCGGTTACCAGCGAATCGGCAATCAAGCCCGAATACCAGGGCACGGGCCTTCTGGTGCTCGAGCCCACCTACCGTTACATCATCACGCTCGACGTAGCCGATTGGGGCAATTCCATCGTGCTCGACGACGGCCTGTTCCTGGCGTGCTATTCCAGCCTCCAACACAAAACGGTTATGCGCAGCAACGTTTCTTCCGCCGTTGCTGGCAACGAAGGGCTGTTCAACCTGGGCATCCAGGGCTACGGCGCGCTGTGCTTGGAATCCCCCTGCCCCGAAGAAGAGCTTATTGAAGTCACCCTGGACAACGACGAACTCAAGATCGACGGTAACATGGCGCTGGCTTGGAGCGGATCCCTCAACTTCACGGTTGAGCGCTCGGGTAAATCGCTCGTGGGTTCTGCCGCTTCCGGAGAAGGCTTGGTGAACGTCTATCGCGGCACCGGCAAGGTGCTTCTTGCTCCGACACTTTATTAAAAATCAATCGCACTCGAGAAACTATAAATGCAGGTCAGCCTTGCGCGGCCTGCATTTATGCTGATCATCGCCCACACTTGTTCACATCACTAAAGCGGTTGTGGCGCATGCCCTAAGGCGGCTCATTGCAATACGGCATCCCTGGAGGTAGAGTGACGAACATGTTCATCTAACCAAGGAGGTTATCGTGAGTCTGGATCACCGAATCGTCATGCCCCCCGCCGAAGAATTCCAGGGCCTGTCGCCCGAGGAACTGCCGAAGGGCCTTGAAGGGCTCGTAGTGGTCGAGCTGGGAGATTACGTCGCGATGCCTGCCTGCACCCGCGCGCTCGGCGAAATGGGCGCCACAGTGTACAAGATCGAAACCATCAAGGGCAACCTGCACCGCGGCGACGGCGTTGGCTTCGGCATGCCGGAACTGGGCCCCGACAACCCGGCGTTCGACATGAGCAACGCCAACAAGAAATTCCTTTCCATCGACATGAAATCCGATGGAGGGCGCGAACTGGTAGAAAAGCTGCTGGAACAGGCCGATGTGTTTGTTACAAGCCTGCGCAATCCTTCCTTGAAGCGCCTGGGCTACGACTACGAAACATTGCACGCCCGTTACCCGCGTCTGGTATACGGCCAGATGCGTGGCTATGGAGAGCGCGGCGAAATGAAAGACGCCAAGGGCTTTGACGCCACCTGCTATTCCGCCCGTGGCGGCCTGCTTATGTCCATTCCGCAGGCTGGCGAGCACTTCCAGCCAGGCAACATGCCCGCCGCATTCGGCGATTTCAATTCCTGCATCGCCCTTGGCTTGGGCATCATGAGCGCCGTTTGGCGCGCTCAGCGCACCGGCATGGGCGATCACGTTACCGTAAACCTTCACCACATGGCGCTGTGGGGTATGCAGGTGCCTGTTGTTTCCGCCCCGTTCGGCGTGCCCTTCCCGAAGAGCCGCAAGGCCGTGCCCTGCCCCACCAACAATTCGTACATGACCGCCGATGGCGTATGGTTCCTCATCTGCTACGGCACCTATGATTCCTGGTATCCGTTCGTTGCACGCCTGATTGGCCTGGAAGAATACGCCGACGACCCGCGCTTCACGAATTGCGCAACTATCAACGCCAACGGCGACAACGCAACCGTGGTAAACATGATGGCCGAAGCCTTTGCCAAGCACGACTGGGCATACTGGAAGGAAGTTTTCGACGCCAACGACGTTCCCTACGCAGTATGCAACACCATGGATGATGTTCTTGAAGACGAAGAAGCTTACGTCAACGATATGCTCCGTCCGATTCACTACGACAGCATCGGCGACCATTCCATTACCACGATTCCCATCCGCATGAAAAGCCAGGGCGACCCAGTTATCAGCCGCGCGAAGCCAGTCGGCTACGACACACGCGCGGTTATGGAAGACCTGGGCTACAGCGAAGCCGAAGTGGATGCCCTGGTGGAAGCGGGCAACGTGCGCTGCTACGACGAAGAGGCGCCAGCGAAACTCGACGACCTTTCGTTCGGCCCTTCGCAAGACTAGCGGTTCAGCTCACCTACGGAGCCGACCCCTTTCCATTTCAAACAAAGCCCTTCGCCGCAAAACGCGGCGAAGGGCTTTTTGCTGCCTGCGCGCCTGCAACACACTGCACCATCGGACGACGGCACATCTGCTGCCCAAGCTCGCCCTTTCCTGCACCTGCACCCCATAAGGAACGCAGCAACACAAAAGCCGCGCTCCGAGCAAAACTCGAAACGCGGCTTTCTTGATTCGGGCTAGCCAAACGGCCGCCCGAGGGGATTTAAGCAGCTACTTCGGGAAAAAGCAGCTAGTCTTCGCGTCTGCGGAGCGCAGCGAACGCAGCGCTGATCGCAGCAAGCACGGACATCGCTGCAGCAGCAAAGCTGAATCCAGCGGAATCGCCCGTCTTCGGCGAAACGCTCTTCGCGCTGCCGTGCGCTACCACTTCGACCTTTTCAGCACTAACGGTTTTAACGTCGCCTTCTTCGGGATCAACCTGTATGCCATGAGCTGCCTTAAGGGCGAGAGGGATCTCGAAGCCGCCCTCTTCGATGTCGATCATATAGTTCGCATCTTCATCTTCGGCATGGGCCTGCCAACGCTGAGGGCAAAACCGAAGAGCGATGCAGGAAGGGAGCTTCCCATGGAAGAAGAAAACGAATGCACCGGAATGACCACAGATGAAATGCAAAGGTTCTTTGATGTGGAAGCAAAACAGGGAACAAGCGAGCTTGAGGCCTATCGGAAGCTGATGAGAATCTTAGGGACCGAGTTTCCGAGCAAGGGATAATGCAGCATTTGCTTTAAAAGCGCCTAAGCCTGGAGAGAAATCAAGGCCGCGAGCGCTTTTTGTTTATTGTCAGCGCAGCATTCTCCACGAGCTTTGTTCTTGCAACTGCAGAACTACAGAACCCGAGCGATCTCTGGCTTTTAGCTCTTCAACACGACTGCATGCCCCGACTGCTATAGCCCGACGGCTAAGTTATCTTCTTCTGGATCCTCCTGCCGTGTTGTTGTACGAACTAGTGGCGTTGAACGCTTTAATAAGACTCTTTTCTAAAGCGTTCATCTGCTGCGGCGAGCAGGGTGCAATCTTTACAAAAACGGGCTTCCCGTTACGAACGTCGGCATAGACATCGCCATTTCCATGCCCGGTAAGGTGGTTTCTAACGCGGGAACATACATGCAGCGATTGCCCAACATAGACGTTCTCGAAAGCCGTTCCATCAGGCGACGGGGATGTCACAATAACGTAGCATCCGGGCTGGTCCATAGTCTTGTACCCACCTGTCACCTTATTCCCGGATTTTGTTGTCTTCCAGTTCCCCAAGAACGTATTGGCTGGGATCAACATAGATCCCAGTATGCTCTGCCGAAGTTCTGCCTGATGCTTCTTCTGGTTTTCGAGAATAAGCAGCTGAACACAACCGTAGATCAGGACCAACAAGGCAGCGATGATAAGCACGAGGGAAATTCGGAAGCAGAACAAGTCGGAACCTGCAAGGTTACCAGCCAGACCACGCTGCATTAACCTAAACCAACCTTCGATGCCGGCGGTAAGATCAGAGACTCCCATATCTTGCTTCCTTTCAGCTCTCTCGAAGAGTATATCAACAAGCAACGAGAATGCCGCCATTGGCGCAGGCCACAACGACATTGAAAGGTTCGGCAACCCCAGTAGACCCAACAGTAACCTGCCAAACGCCAAACCGAGTCTATTTGGAATGATGAGACAGTATCGACCAAGTCGTCTCGATAACGCACGGAATCGTTGCAGGCAAAATAAAGAAAGGAGCCCCAGGTTAGCTATCCAGCACGCCTAGGGCCTCTCGGCTAAATTATATGCACTCAAACGGTACAGTGCAGCGTAACGACCTGAATTCACCGCCAAAGACGTGGCATTATAGCCAAATCGATTCAATTGCCGCCCCGTCAGCATACCCCTACTTCATCATCCAGGGATAATCCGGGGACTCCTCGGGAAGCACGATCTTGTCTCGCTTGCTACCATCGCTCGAAAGACACTTTGCAAGGTAGGTCCAAAGCCTCGATTCGAAGATGTTTTCCGTCATCTTGTTCAAATGGTTAAGGGTAATCTTGCTTGGATCATTCACCCAAAGCCGAAGCATACCCACTTTCGCCGAAGCGATGTACTCCGAAATTACATCGAGCTGAAAAGGAGAAAGCTCAAAGCCTCTATCCAACAATGCGGCGAACAACTGCTTCATCGGCTCACGCTGCTTATCAAGGTAAATAGACCCATATTCCCCGTTTGCCAAAATGGAAACTTCCCTGAAGCGTTTTTGATAAAAGTCGGCCATCGCATCGGTAGCCTGCTCAAGCGTAATATCGTCTAAGCACGAAACAATGGCTTGGCAGGTTGATGTGCAGGTATTTTCTTCTTCGACAGACTCAAGAACATTGCTGATGCTGTAATAGTTGCGGTAAAACGTCGCCCGTGAATAGCCCGCCTTTTCCGTAAGAACCATAACGCTGATTTGGTCGAGCGGCTTTTGGGCATAGAGCTCAAGAAATGCTTCTTCAAAGCACTTTCGCGTTGGCGATTTGGGCAGTTGCTGAATGGGAATCATCGTTACCTCATCTTTTATTCCCGAGGCGGCATTCTGCGAAGCGGGCTCAGCTGGGCTAATACAATCCCAGGCAAAATGTCTCGTTCTGCATGAACACGTTCAAGTTGCAATTAGAATACTACTTGTCAGGGTACGAAGCTGCATCGCTGTTTGATGCGCCCTGGTAAATGGGGAAATCAGGGGCTTCGTTCTGCTACCTTGAGGGGAAGGTGGGCAAAATGCACGAGCTTGGGGTAACCAGAAGCATCGTTGATGTTGTGCTGCGTAACGCACAGGCCCAACAGGCCAAACAGGTCCTTTCGGTGAGCCTGGTTATAGGCGAAATGCGCAACTTGGAAGAAGAATGGGTGCAGCGCTATTTCGACCGCTGCGCAAAAGGCACCCTTGCTGAAGGCGCAAAAATCAAGATCCAAAAGGTACCTATGGCTTTTTATTGCAACGACTGCGGGTCAACCTTCCAACTTGCCATGGGCAGCGACAGGCATATGTGCTGCCCCGATTGCGGAAGCGAAAACTACGACATGGTCACCGGCGGAGAACTCCTTATCAAGGAAATCGAAATCAGATAGGCCTACTTCACGTATTACGAACAAGGGGAAATAAATCGTTCGAAAAGGGAGGAGCGGAAAATGTATAAAGGGGAAGAAATGCTCAACCAAGCTCAAGAGAACGCTACGGAAACGCAAGCAGCTTCCGTTCGGGTAAAGCCAGGCATCGATTACGAGAAACTGAAGAGCATCGGGGTTCCTGATGAGGTAATTGCCTCGCTCGACCCGCGCGACGGCGGCAACATCACCCCGCAGGGGGAAGTGCTTTTCTTGGACGAAGGCCGCCTGCACCGCAGGGAGCTGCCAGACAAACCCCTGCACGAAAACCACCCGCGTGGGCTGGGAATCAAAGACTTCATCATGACAAAGGTGCTGGCCACAACGCCAAAAACGTGGGACCGCACCCTTAAGGTGTTCATGATGATCGTATCAGGAGCAAAGCTTACGGGAAAAGAGGGCATCATCCCAGAGCTTTATAAGAGAGTTACTCAATTCTCGCCCGATGAAAAAATGTACACGCACGGCACTGTGCTGCCCCTTAATGTGGACATGGTCGAGGAAGGCAAAACTGCGGTTTTGCCCATAGACCTGATCATGGACGCCATCGATGGCGCTGAATACATCGCTCAAATGAACCGGTGCATTTGCCGTTCCGCCCACGACTGCTCCGAATACGAAAAAACGCTGGGCTGCCTGTTCTTCAACATGGCGGGAGTAACGGCGGTGAAAAACGGGCTGGCAAAGCCGGTAACGAAAGAAGAGGCTAAGCAACATGTCTACGATGCCCGCGATGCCGGCTTGATCGGGCAGGCGTTGTATGTCGAACTCGAGCAGATGGTTTGGGGCTTCGAAAATCAGAAGATGGATGAGTTCATGGAAATCTGCTTCTGCTGCCCTTGCTGCTGCGTGGCGCTCGATGTTTGCAAGAACGCGAACCGCACCATAAAGAATCGATTCAGCGGCGCTGGTTTCACGGCAGTAATCGACCACGAGAAATGCACGGGTTGCGGCAACTGCGCCAAGAAGTGCCCACAGGAAATCATCACGGTGAACTCCGATGGCAAGGTGACAATCGACCAAGACCATTGCATCGGCTGCGGGTACTGCAAGAGCGTTTGCCCGAACGACGCCATCACCCTTCAACAAACCATGCCCCTACGTGAAAGCATCCATGAATACTTCCTAGAAGAGGGAAGGATTGACATGGTCATGGACAAATGCACGATGGAGATCCCTCCGGCAGATTACGAGTGGAAGGATACCCAAATGGATCCGATGGCAATTATGCAGGCGGCGGGCAAAAAAACCGTAGCACTCGCCGACGAGGCGGCGCGAAATCTTGGATGCACAAGCGCGAAAGCCTTCTTCAAGTACAACAAGAAATATGTGGCAGGCGCCATTGGCGTAGGAGCGTTGGCGTGGCTGCTTCTTAAACACAAGAAATAGCAAGCAGAGGAAAGGAGCGTGACACTCATGGCAAAAGCAGCAAATGGAACTTTGCCTTCAATGCCCGAAAAACAGCCTCGCTTCATGGATCGTTTCTCTAAAGCCACCAAAGTAGGTTTTGTACTGTTGGGGTACTTCCTGGGCATCATAGGTGTTTTAATCGATTGGGCTATCGGCCACAAGAAAAAGATGATGGAATGCAGCGCCGAGGCAATTTGGTACGGCCTTATCGGCTGGGGCGCAAGCATGATCACCCGATTCGCCCTCTTAGCTTTGGGGATCAACAAAACCGATTACCTTCTCCAACTGTTCGGCCCTGGCGTCACGGTATGGAACATTCTTTGGTGCATCTGCGGCGCGTGCTTCATAGTGCTTTCGATGTTGTGGATCTACGGTTTGCGCACGAAGATGACCGATGCCGAGCGTGCCTACAATCTCAAGGGCGACGACCACTTCCGCAACGGAGAAAAGACGCTTCGCTACGACGGGGGCATTACAGTCAACGCTCTGCCCGAAGAGATATGGCCCTACATGCAACAGGCAGGCCAATCAAAGGGTGGTTGGTACAGCTTTGAGCGCCTGGAACGCCTGTTCACCTTCGACATCCGCAATCATTACGACTGGAAGAAATACCCTCAGTGGCAAAACCTCCACGTTGGTGAGTTTCAGTGGTTTCACCAGGCACCGCTTTCTATCGGCGAATGGGTAACCGATTGTTCCAACGGAGAAAACGGCCTCTATTATTGGGCAGCCCACTCCGATACGGCTACCGATCCAACGTGGAAAAACCGCGGCCCAAATCAGGAAGGCGCGCTTCGCCTGTGGTTCCACCGCTTTGCGTGGACGTGGAACTGGGAAGTGTACCAGATCAATGAAACCCAATCGCGCTTCATCTATCGTTGCGATTGCCATTTTGATCCTTTCCTACGCACTCCCATCCACAAGTACTTCGTTGTTTTCATCCTGGGAACCGCATCCCTTGTCATGGGGCGTTGCTGCATGGAAACAATCACCGGCTTAGCGGAGGGTCGCAGAGATTTCCGCAAGCGTTACTTCGACTAAGGGAAAGAAGGCGCCATGAAAACGCATTACGAAACCATCGTGGTTGGAGCTGGTGCAGCTGGCATGAACTGCTGCTTGGAGCTCCAGAAAAACGATCGCGAATACCTGCTGATCAGCCCCAATATTGGCGGGCGAATCTGCAACGACGAAGAACGCCACATGAACTACGGCGCGGTGTTCTATTTCGGAACCTACAAATATATGCTCCGCTCAGAGCTGCTGATTGAAGGGGCTGATGTCCTGCCCGCTTTAAGCGCCGGCTGCTGCCATCACGACAACGGGAAACAGTACGAACCGGTTTCCCCTACAACAATTGCCGACGCGCCTTCGCTTCTGAAGTACATGAAGTGGATGCGCGAGGAATTCATCCCCCGCTACACCAAGTTCAAGGACAACTGCACGGTGATGGAAGTCACGGCAGCCCTTGAGAAAGACCCCATGATCAAGCAGCTGTACCAAGAATCAGCAATGGATATGATCGAGCGAATGGGTTTTGGTCCCATCGCTCACGATCTGATCAGCATGTTCGCTCACGCGTGTACGGGAACGAAGATCAAGGACCTTACCGCCCTTGATTATCTGAACACCGTGCAACCTCTTACCATGAAGATCCCTCCCCTGCGGCTGCTTTTCGATCTGAAGCGTTTCGACTTCGATTCCGAAGGGACCAAGCAGCGCTTGGCGCAGGGTTCGGGAGAGGTTCTTATCGACGAGATAACCCGAGTCGAGAAGTGCGACAAGGGCTGGGCTGTCGAATGCGGCGCAGGACGCTTTACGGCGAGCAATCTGGTTATGGCATCTCCCGCCGTAGACACGCAGCGCCTCCTGAAGCCTGTCGAGGGAATTCCCGCACTGGATATTCGCAAGGCTTCCGAGCTTACGGGCTATTTGGTGCGAGGAAAGGTTAAGCGGAAGTTCCGTGGGCACCTTGTTCACCTGTTCGATGACACTATTCCGATTATCTATATCGCCAAGCGCTTCGACGGCGATTACGAGGTGTTCACCGAGGTCGATTTCGAGGAAACCCGCAAATTCGACGAGTACTTCGACGAGTGGACAGTCATAGGAAAGAAGTACTGGAGCCATGCTCTGTACACCGCCGCCCATGAGGCTTTGCCGCAAAACCTGGCACCAGGACTCATCATGGCAGGTGACGTAAACGGCTTGGGCCTGGAGCCCGCATGTATCAGCGGTATTTACGCCGCAAACAAGATCATGGGCAAAACGGTTGATTAGCATTTGCTTTAGCGGCTCCCCCGACTTTAGGGGAGCCGCCTTCCCATTGAAGAGGGGTTACCGATGGAAGAATCACGCATCGTAGAAATAAAAGAAGACATCCTTGCCGACAACACCAATGCCGCAAACGATTTTCGGAAGATGCTTGAAAACCAGGGCACCTTCTTCGTGGATGTTATGGCGTCTCCCGGCGCAGGAAAAACCACCTTGCTATTGGCGCTCATTGAAGAGCTTCGGAAATCGGCGAGCATCGGCATCATCGAAGCAGACTTGGAGTCGTTCGTGGATTCGCGGAAGATCAAGGATGCGGGCATACAAGCAGTGCAGCTTGAAACGCGGGGAATATGCCATGTTGAGATGAGCATGGTCGAACGCGCTTTCCAGGCGTTTGGCGGACAGCATTTCGACTACCTATTTCTAGAGAACATCGGCAACCTGGTTTGCCCGGCAGAGTTCGACACCGGTGCGCACAAACGCGTCATGCTGCTTTCGGTTCCCGAAGGGTATGACAAGGTGTACAAGTATCCGCCCATGTTCGCGGTAGTGGATGCACTCATCGTAACCAAAACCGACTATCTTCCGCTTAACCCTGATTTCGATATGGCAGCGCTGCGCAAACAAGCGCGCGTGCTCAACCCCCACCTTGAGATATTCGAAACGTGCGCACGCACCGGGGAGGGAATCCCAGAACTTGCAGAATGGCTTGCTGGATGCCGCAAAGAGCTTTTGGGGTAGAGCAGCTAAGCACACCGTTTGTTCAATATACGGAACAGACGGCGGAGCAATGCGAGGCCTTCACAGATTCAGAAGTCCTGCGCATCTCCGAAACACGCAACAGTCGGCGCACTTCTAGCAATGGCAGCGTGAAAACTTAGAACTTACTGAGGCCTGGGACCGCTTCGGAATCACCCAGGGTCTGGGAAAAACAAAAACAGGCCAGAGGAATTAACCTCTGGCCTGCGAAAATGCTTGGTCGCGGGGGCTGGATTTGAACCAACGACCTCCGGGTTATGAGGACTATTTGGACGCTATTCAAGCGTTGCCGATTCCCTCAAAGCACCTGTTATGTGCATTTTTGCAGCCAGCATTTGTCAAGTAGTTCAGCTCCCGTTCGGCTCCGCTTGTACATTATGCGTACAAGCACGTTGTTGCCACCTTGCTTCGCATTTATGTGGCGGTACGAGGATGCGGACAAAGGCGCGACATTACTGCGACAAAGGTGCGACATTACTGCGACAAAGGTGCGACAAAGGTGCGACAAAGGCGTTGATTCGTGAGTAGGGCTTACTTCATCGTGTAGAACTGCTTAGGGTCGTTGGGCGAAGATCCATGCCATTCGAGCAGTTCATCGTCCTTCGTCAGTTTACTAAGAACGCGGCTGGCGGTTCGCCGGTCTCTTTCGATGTGGGCGGCAAGCTCCCTCGCGGTCACTTTTCCATTCGCGAATGCAAGCCTTACCGCTGCAAGTTCATACTCGCTGAGAGAGGAAATAACCTCTGGCGACGCCCGGTCTTCAAGGGCCTCGCTCCTCCTGATTGTTCTTGCCACGATATTGTTCTCAAGGGTCAACTGCACTTTTACCTTGCCTGGCTCAGAATAGACTGGATCGTTGAGAAGCGAATTCTGCATCTCGGTATAAATGCGCTGCACTCCCTCATTTAATTCCCGAACCCAACCGAACTCGGACAATGTGCGGGCGATTCGAGGATTGCGTGAGTAACGGGTAGTTCTCATGTTGTCGATTGTCACAATGTTGGGCAAGGCACCCGGACTGACTATCTCCAATCGGTCATCAAACATCGACACCCGAACATAGTCACCCCTAAATGCGTAGTCACGATGGGTCACTGCGTTGACGAGCCCTTCGAACCAGGCAAACTCTGGATACTCAGGGACTGTCTGGAACTTACCATCGGGGCCTAAAAACTGGAACTCCCTGAGCATGCTCGAAATGAGTGTGTACGCATCCTGAATAACTTTGGGTAGTGGGCCGTGGAAGCTGCGCTCCTTAGTTATGTTGAGGTGCTCGCCTGTTTTCATCTTCACGCCGTCATAGCGAAGGACGCGAACTCGTGCTTGTGGCAGCATAACGGACGGGTCCTGTGCGAAAAGTAGGGCGCCTGCCACGGTTAGCTTTCCGTTGCGCATGAAGCGACGGCTCCTTAGAACCTGCTCGTCTGAGGCATTGGTTCCAAGGATTTCCTTGTATCGATCTAGTACGTCGTGGTCGATATCCTCTATGGAAGAGTCTTCGGCAAGCTCGTCTTCGAAGACTCTCTGCCCCTTATCGTACTCCAGAGCAAGAATTTGCTCACGACTGAGCCTCACACTTTTGTCGTTCTGACGTAAAAACACCTCGCCGTCGCTGACGCGGGCAACAGAATGGCTGGTCGAGGCTTCGATATCCAAAACGAGGATCAAATCGTCCTCGCCAGATGAATTAACTGCAGGGATGCGTTCTTTACGGACGATTGGGCTTGGTGTGCATGTTGTAAGCGCGGCGCGTTCAAAATTTTCGATATCGCGCGCGCCGTCGCGTTTGAAGCCTGTAACCTCACCGTTATCCTCGATTCCGATTACCAGCTTGCCGCCGGCGGCATTGGCAAACGCGCTGATGTGCTTTGCGATCTCTCTGTCGTCCTTTCGGGCGCTTTTGCGATCGAAATATTGGTTCTCCTTAAGAACAGAGAACAGGTTCACGTCGTTTGTTGCTATGGGTTGCTGCATGGTCGTCTCCTCACAAAGCACTTCCTTGCAGTGTAAACCAATGGTGCCCTGCATTCGGAATGAACTCCGAGCTTAAAGCCCCGTTTCTCCAGCGCAATGAGCTTGTGTAGCAAGCTATTATGCTGACTATGCCCTTGATGAACAGCTAGAGCTATTTCCTGATTCAAAACTGCAGTTATGGGCAAGATTCCGCGCAGCAAAAAACCGCCCGATGGGCGGCTTGAACATTTGGTCGCGGGGGCTGGATTCGAACCAACAACCTCCGGATTATGAGGACCTTTCTGGCACCATCCAAGCGTTGCCGATTCCTTCAAACGCACCTGTTATGTGCACTTTTACAACCAGCGTTTATCGAGTATTTCGGCTTCCGTTCGGTTCCAAGGGGTAATTCAGCTCCACCCGGGAACCTGGCTTCGCCGGATCAAAGTGTCGGGATGCGGCTACGGCCCCTGCCACTCAATCGAAGCCACAGGCTCTCGTAGTAGTCACGTATTTTCCTGGCCATAAGGATGCGACGTTGAGCAAGGAAGCCCTCGTAATCGACCGCGTCCATATCGAAGATTCCTTTCGGGATGCAATTCGCTTTGAGATTGGCAATAAGATCCGCCTCGGTGGCGATATCGCCGAAATAGTTGTCTTCTGTCGCGATGGCTTCGCGCGCCTTAGTGAAGTACTCGCCGGGACGCATTTCGCCAATCGCTATGTTGATACGCTTTTCAAGGTAGGTATAGTTCGCGATCTGGTTATAGAGGCGCTGCGGCGCATCAATCGCTTTCCTCAAATACGCCTTCGGGAAGATATGGTGGATGTCGCCAACGTTGCCGACGACGTCGGCCACCTTGAACCCGTTTGTGAACAGGGTGTTGTCAGCCGAACGAACCTGTGACGCTACGTAGACCATCCATGCGCCAGTTCGCACTGAGGTCGTAACGAGACTCTGCGGCAAGGTGACTTCCCAGAAATTGTCGGAAAGCTGCGATGCGGCGATTTCGTTGTAGAACGGGATGAATCCCTGTTCGGATATTCGACGCATGTCGCGATCCATAATGGATTCCGACGAGCCGGAATAGCGTCCGGTGAGGGTGGACATCACATACCAGCGCTGCACCCAGCGCTTAACATCGGTCGAAGGCACGGAGACATCTTCTCGCAGGGTGAGATACAGATTGTAGGCAAAATTAACCGCGCCCTTGGATCCGATGATCGACGAAGATACGAACCCTGCCGAGCGAAGAGCGGCGGTAAAGTCCTGGAAATTGCTTTTGCGCATGAACTTAATCACGCCGTCATGCAGCTTGGCGAAGGATGCGTCCGCTATCTCGCCTTTGAAATCACGGGCTTCAAAATCGCGGCCAGAAAGAAGAGACACCAGGTCGGCGAGCTTGCCGCGGCCGAACATGTGCATGAACGCTACGCGCAGGACGTCATTGTAGTCGGGGTCGTAAATGTCATCCTTGTCGTCTTTGAGCCATTCGCATTTATCTGCATACTCGGATTCCATGAACTCGGCGTCGTTTTGACTGATGGTGGTCCAGAATTCGGGCTTGACGGCCAAATGGCAGTAATAGTCGATGGCCTTGCGCAGCATGTTGCCGCCGTGGGCCTCATCGGCAGCGATTTTAGACATCGCGAAGTCGGCTTGAGATAAAACAGCACCCTTAGAGTTGATGCGGATGAAGATATCCGTAACCTCGTCGATACTGCATTCAGCAGCCACGACGATGCAACCGAGTTGGCGCGTTGCTATCGCTTTAAGATCGGTGATCCTCGAGTTCACGACCTTGGGATTGCAGCCGGGATTCGCCTCCATGTATTCGTTGACGAAAGTCCAGGAGTCGAAATCAGGGGCGAAGAACTCGGCAATGTCCGATATCCAGCGCGAATCTTTATCGATTACCGGCGTGAGCACGGCAAAGGGAGTATCCTCTCCTTCGTAAAGAGGGTTGAAGGCTATCTTTACGCGCTTCGACTCGTAATCTTCATTAAGCACGGCTTTGCCCGCGAGCGCGGCGGTGAGCGCAGTCACGCGCTGCTGACCGTCGATAAGCACCGTCTTGCCCTCCGCAACGCCGCCGCCCTTGATCTTCACGTCGGGGTTCTTCCAGGTGATCAGATAGCCGGTCGGGTATCCGTGGTAAAGAGAGTCGATCAAGTCGCGAACTTTGGTACTGTCCCATACGAAGGGCCGCTGGATTTCAGGAATCGCGATGTCGCCGGATTCTATAAGCCCGAGAATGCTTTGCACTGAGTAAGTGGTGACGCTGTAGCAATCTTTCATACGCAATCCTAGAAACTTGAGTTAAACGAACGAAGCCATTTTGCTTCCAATATGCATTTTTCACCGAGGTGAGTTCCGATGGCTCCCCCTATGAGAAGCGCATGGATGCCAAAGGCAGGGTACTGAGTGAGAAATGCATTGAGGGCGAAGTGCCGTTTGAGGGGCTGCCCGAGGGGTGGGCTTGGTCGAGGCTGGAAGGAATTGGTGACTGGAAGGCAGGAACTACGCCCGCAAAATCAAAATCTGAATACTACGCCAATGAAACTATTCCCTGGTTGCTAACTGACAATTTAAACGATGGCGTTATTGATGAAATCCCCAATAGCATCACGGAGCAGGCATTGGAGGAATGCTCGGTCCGGCTTAATCCTACAGGGTCGGTTTTAATTGCAATGCATGTTGCAACTATAGGCAAAATTGGCGTTTTGGGCATTCCTGCTACGACCAATCAAGCTTGCTGCGCATGCATCCTGCATGATGAAGCCATCAGGGAATGGTTGAGCACACGATGCTGGTGTCCGTAGAGGACGCCGTCTCCATGTCGTGGAAGAGGGCGGACGGCTTAGCCGAGCTGTGCCGGGGCATGATCGATTCAGGCAGCGACGAGGCCAACTCCTGGGGCATCATCAAAGACGCGCTTTTGCGATCAATGCCGACCTTATCGAGGCGGAGGGGACGCTTGACGAGCTGCACAAGGTCTCTTGGGCGCGCGCCGATAAGAGCCATGGGGCTTTCTGCGAGGCCATGAAAAGGGAGAAAGACCAGGACACAAACCGATAAAGCTGAGTCGGCCCTTTTAAAAGGGCCGGCTTACGCTGCTTTCGCAGGCGTTCTCTTCAGGGGCAAACGACCACCCGCCCCCGTTACTGACTGGCCTTCCAGGCGAAGATGGACGCGCACACCACCGCTGATAAGGAAGGGCGGTGTCGCGCAAGAACGACACCGCCCAGACTGCTGCCTTGTGAATTTCCTAACCCTACTCGCTGTAGTTCTTCTTCCTGCTGATAATCAGCAAAACTGTACCAACAAGAGCGCTGATCAGTGCGGCTGCCGACCATAGGAGGATGTTGGTTGCGTCGCCTGTTTGCGGAGTATCGGAGCTGGCGACTGTCGCGGTTGACTCGTTTTCGCCCCTCGACAGCTTCGCCGGCTCCTCGTCATCAGGCGCGTCGGGCTTTGCATCGTCAGGGTCGGAGTCGTCGGGGCCCGGAGTGTTGGGCTTGGACTCATCTGTTGCCGGTGGCTCAGGTGTGACTGGCGGCTCAGGAGCCGGGGGCGTACCCTTAGCGTCCTGCCACATGAACATCCCAGTATCGCCAGCTGCATCATCCAGACGCTTGAGGTACGAACCTTTCGACGTGGCATCCGAGTTGCCAAGGACGAATACCCCTTGATCAGGACCCTCGTCGGCCTTTGTGTCCATAGCTCTCATCGTGGGGGCCTCAGAGGCGGTTTCGGCTGCATCGAATTTTTCGGACAAGATGTAGTTGTCGCCGAGCTTGGGGCACTGGAGCTCTTCCCAGTTGCTTGGGTTGACGGTGTTGACGATAGTGGTTCCGCTGGAAATGCCCTTGATGGCAACGGGGATAAGGCCGCCATCGTCTGTGCCGTCGTAGTTATCAGCAACAGCTGGGAGTCGGAGCTCGGCGTTGCCGGAAACGTAGTCACCTTGCAGCAGAGCCGGACCCATCAGGGCCATCATGCCATCGTTCGATACATTGCCCTTCAGATTGCTCAGCCCCTGGTTAATCAGACGGCCCTTGGGGCCGACCGTCGTCTTGCCGGAAACGAAGATATCGTTGTAGTTCGCAACCTGACGATACTGCTGCTCCCACGTGCCATCGACGACCGCATCGCCCCAAATCCAGACCTGGCCTTCGTCGGTGGTGAGAACACTGTTCTCTTCAATGTTCAAGCCTGCATCGCTGCTCATAATATGTGCAGTAACCTTGGAATTGCCGGCAACGTTGACCTGCGACATCATCTTGATAAAGGGGATTGTCGCCTCGCATGCAGAGATGTTGGCCACGGGGAATGCCGTGGAATAGCTGCTTGCCTGCGTTCCGCGTATGCCTGTGCGGATATTGGGTTTTCCCGTTACATTGATGGAGGAGCCTGCAGGAACCGTAGTCTGGTCCGTTGCCATAACGAGGCCAACGTCGCCGCCGTTGATGTTGATGGTTACAGGGCCGTTTGCGGTTGCGGGGGTGCCTTTTTCCCACAAGCCGAAAACGTAACCCTCGTCATAGTCGGTCCCGTATTCGCTGTTCCTGAGCTCGACGTTAGTTGCGGTGACGGTGACTGCGCCGCTCACATCAGAATCGCTCGCGCCAAAGACGTTTTGTACATGAGAGCCATGGGCGTTGATGGCGATGTTACCGCCGACCGTGCCTCGAATCGCGCCGTAAATCTCGGGGAGGTCATATGAGTCGGGGGTGGTTCCCTTATCCCAGCCCCAAACGTTCTCGTAGGAATCGATGGTGATATTGCCGCCGACGACGTAGTTACCTGAGACACCGGGCATGGTTGCGAAGCTGTTGCCTGCGCCGACAATGGGCCAGTTCCCGCCAAGGCGCAGGATGCGGTCCGTGTTCTCGTAAGCCTGCGAGCCTGCGATGATGTGCAGGTCGCCGCGGAGGACCGAATCCTCTACCGGTTCTTCGGCACCGACGATACCCGATACCCCACCAGCGCGGACATCGAGCGTGACGTTGCCCCTCATCTCGCAGCCGTAAGTGCCTTCGATAGCGGGATAGGTATCTGCGTTCTTGTTGTCGTAGGCAAGCGTGGCGTTGCCGCCAACGTAAACATTAGGAACGCCTGATCCGTCGCCGCTGCTGCCGTCGCCCTTCATGCATCCAGGGTTGATGTGGTTGCCGCCCTGCATCTTTATGTTACCAGTGATCTCGAGGTATGTGTCGCCCTCGACGGAGCCCTTGTAGGAGCCGCCAATCACATCGTTCAGGCCGCTGCTACTGCTTGGATTGATGTAGCCGGATGCGGCAATTACCACGTGAGTGCTGCTGACCGTGGTCATGTATCCGCCGCCATAAAGTGTATAGCTTAGATGAATCTGGCCGTTTTCTGTGAACTCAGTGTCGTGGCCGTTGCAGTACATCCAGGAGCCTCGGACATCAACGTCGTCAAACGTGCAATCGCCATTCAAGACGGCACGGCCATCGAAGGACAGCTTATGAAGCTTGCCCTCGTCGCTCTTGATTGTGATGCGCTTTCCGTTAACGCCAAAGCTGCTTAGAGAGGACCCCCCCCCTGACACGGTTACGTCAGCCTTCAGGACAATAGTGGCTTCCGTGCCCTCAGCAGCGGCAATAGCCTCCTGAGCAGACACGAGCTCCTCGCTTGTGGACACCTTATAGATGCTATCTGCTTTGCCCTCGCCGGATTCTTCGCCACCGACATTCTCTCCAGGCTGCTGCTCGCCAGGCTCGCCGCCCTCCTCGGAAGGACCCTCCGGCTGCCCCCCTTCGTTAGCATCGCCAGCGAAACCAGAGTCGATATCTTGACTGGCGTCCTTGTCTGCGTCTTCGGCTCTGTCGACGCCGACGTCGACACCGTTGTCGATGTCAACGGCTTTTTGCTCGTGCTGCGTCTGATCGGAATCATCAACAGCAGCGAAGGCACCAACGGGAAGCGTCATCGATATTGCCATCGCGAGCGACAGAGCACAAGCAATAGCTTTCGATTCGCAGATTCTCATTAGAAAACTCCTACCTTCCATTTATTCATGATCAAACTAGTATTTCACTTTCAGCTGGTTTTTTGGGCATATCTAGTCTCAGTTGTGAGCGAACGGCCTGTTTGAACCGTTAACGCATCTTTAGTAAAGAGATTGCTTTGCATAGAGAAAAGATTCGTCTTTGAAGATGAGTTACATGCCGTCGACATACATCAAAAGTTGGGCCCTTTGCCATAATTCTGTTGCATTTATTCGCAGCACCTAGCAGGATAATCTGCTCAAATTCTGCTCATGCATTTCGGGAACAAAAAAGCAGGCCAGAAGCTTTTAGGCTTCTGGCCTGCGAAAATGCTTGGTCGCGGGGGCTGGATTTGAACCAACGACCTCCGGGTTATGAGCCCGGCGAGCTACCAGACTGCTCCACCCCGCACGATCAATCGCTCTATGCGACTTGATTAAGTATAGGGAGGCGCCCCGCTTAACGCAATTGAAATGTTCTGCCTTCAAATTTTCGTCACATTTTACGTTTCGGTAGGTCGGCAACCTCTCCAAGCGAATGGCACAGCGCAGTTTTCGCACATGTGCCAACAGCACAAAACAGGCCGCTGGATTACTCCGGCGGCCCGCTGCTTGCAGCTTCATTTGCCTGCATTGCTCCTTTTGCGCGTGCTACTTCTTGTGGTTGCGTCCCCTCCCGCAAGCAGGCCCCACAATGGCCATTGCCAAGCCGGCAACCGCGGCAAGCACCACCGCCAACGTCAACGTAGCATCGCCCGTCTTCGCTGTCGTGGAAACCGATACGCCACCCGAAGTACCACTTGGAGCATTCCCCGCACTCGGCGAAACAACGTCCCCGGCATTAGGATCGGCGTCGCCATTAGAGTTCAACGGCTTATCGCCCGCACCCGGACCTATCTCATCGTTAGCTGAATTATCGGGCACAACTACGCACCTATTGGTGAACGTGAAGGCGGTAGATGCAGTGAAGGGAGATTCCAAGCATACAACGGTGAGATTCCCTTTCCCATCATCGGTGACCTTGAACCTCACTGTTTTCGTTTCTGGGTCATTCACCACACCCGGCACCGATCCTCTTTCGGTGACTTTGTATTTGAACACATGGGAGCGGGACCATCCTGCTTTTTCCACAGAATCAGAATCAACATCCAGGGCTTTATTCAGATCTTGGAGGGAAAACGTTATAAACCCAAACTCGATTCGGCCCCATTGCCCGTTTCCGGCATCCGTCGATTCGGGCATAGGTGCTGCTATATCCTTTGTCGATATAGCGAATCGAAACTTTCCCTCGATATCAACAAGCGAGGCTCCTTCTTCCACCTGCAAATCCTTCGTTCCCGCCAAAAACACAGTGACGGGCTCTCCTGTGGAATACGTATTATCAAAGCGCAGTTCGTTCGCCGTCCGGAAGCTTGCCGAAAGCGCCCCGTTCCCCTCATCTTTAACCGTTACAATCAAAGAAACAGGGGCGGTATGCGGCGTTACGCCCACATCGCTCAATCCGCTGGTCTTCTCATGCACCAGGTAGTACACAATCCAGGCCGGAACGCCATCTATCGTTGTTTTCTCGGCAATACCGTTTTGAGCCAATTCATCGAGCGAAGTAACAGTAAAACTCAACTTGCCGAAATCAATTGTTCCATCGGCTTCATTTTTCGCCGAAAGCAAATCATCGCCGCCATTTGCGTACTTCACGCCAAAGTCGAACTCGCCAGCATGGAGTGGACGCCCATCGATTTTCACGGTACCCACAATTGCATCGGTTTCGCACGATGCTTCGTTTGCATTGGCAGCAGAAGCATTTTCGCTATCCGCAAATGCAAAGCTTCCGCTAAAACACACGCACAAAAGAGCAAAAACCATTGCCAGTATCAACTGCATCCGCTTCATTTTCCGCATTCCAATCTTTCGTACGGCCTAGCAGACAAGGCTTTTATGCGATGGTCTAGCCCGATAGGCGAAACAATGCTTTATTCATTATCCCATGAAATGGCATAAGTGCCAAAGTATTGGGTTAAAACCCGTTGTTTTTGGATTAAAGACCAATTTCGAGCCGCAAACAGAAGTAAAGCGGGAGGGGTGGAATCAGCACACACCGCAAAAAAGAAATCCCCTGGACCATAAGGGACCAAAGGATTTCTAGGTATCCAAAGGGGCGTCCACTTTGGACGGAGAATCTTATTCGTGGATATTAAACCCAAACAAATAACTTCCGAGTTATGACCCCAGCACCTTTTCCCGTCCAACAAAAAGCCTCGCTTGCGATCAATCACGCAAGCGAGGCTCTATCATTGTGCGCTATGGCTAAGCGGGGAAGCGGGACCTGTCCCTATATCCCCACTACCTCTTAGCGTGCTTGCCCTTCTTGCGACGGGAAACCACGGCCACAGCAGCAGCCGCAGCAGCCACTGCAGCGGCCACGCCAGCAATTACCAGCAAGTAATCGCCAGTCTTAGCAGAACCGGAAACCAGCGCCTCAACGACGGAGGCAGGACCATCGCCAGGAGATGCCGGGGCTTCAGGTGCGTTGTACGTGTTGGTGAACACGGGGGCATTTCCACCCTCGTAAGCTACCGTGGCAACCAGGCTGCCTTCGCCGTTATCTTCAACGGTAACGGTAACCGCGTACTCCGATTCGTCGTACGTCACATCAGATTCGTCGCCCTTCACTTCCGCAATGGTGTACTGGTACGTACCCGCCTCGCCATACTGGATGGCAGGGAACACTACCATACCGTTCACATCGTTGGTTGCGGTAACCTGCTCGCCGCCTTCGTCCGTAAGAACGAAGGCGAACTCTTCGGCATCAAGGCTCTTGCCGTTGAGCACCTTCGAGGCACCCAGCGTCACCGAAGTAGCTGCCGGCGTGTACGAATTGGTGAACCCAACCGTATTCGCATCGTTGTCCACCTTGTGAGCCACCGACAGCGTGCCGTCGCCATTGTCGGTTACAGTCGTGGTAACGGCGAATGTGCTGCCGTCATACTGAACGCCCGCCTTCTGGCTGCCGCCACCTACTTCGCACAACGTGTAGTTATAGGTACCCGGCTTGGTGTAGGTAATCGGGCTCAGCGCCACCTTGCCCGAAGCGTCATTAGTACCCGTTGCCACCACGTTGCCGCCCTCGAGCAGCTGGAGCTCAAATTCACCTGCTTTCATATCGCGACCCGTAAGGTTCTTCGTTACCGTAACCTGATCGGTCACACTGGAATCAACCGGCTGTACCGAATACGTATTGGTGAACGTGAACGCCGGGTCGGAAGCAGCACCCAGGCGCTCCACCGTCAGTTTTCCGTTCCCGTCGTCGGTCACCTTAAAGCTCACGGTCTTCGTTTCGGTGTCGTTGGTTACGCCATCGGCAGAGCCGCTTTCCGTCACCTTGTAGGTGAAGGTATGCGAACGGACAACGCCAGCCCTGGTGGCAGGCTCATCGCTTTGAGCAGATGCCTGGTCGGCATCTTCGGCGCCAGCAACCTTATTTGCAGCCGTCGAAACGGAAGCTCCGCCCGTGCCTTCACCCGTCACTACTGCAGCGCCCTGGCCCTGCTCGGTGCCATCAGAAGCTGCCGCGTTGCCCTGCTCTTCGCTATCGGCACCTGCAGCACTTCCCTGATCGGACGTACTCTGGCCAGCAGCACCGGTGGCAGCCTCCCCGCTGGAAGCTCCCTTCGTTTCATCGTCGGCATCAGCTGCGCGCGTGCCGTTCGAACCCAACGCCTTGTTCAGGTCATCGAGCGTAAATTTGATACTGCCGAAATCAACGATGCCATTGGCATCGTTGGTCGCCGTAGCGTGCTCAGGCTTAGGAGCCGCTGGGTCGTCGGGCGTTACCGTGAAGGTGAACTTGTCTTTGATGCTTGCGGGGGTCAGACCAGCATCAGACTTCAGAACCTTCTTGCCAGAAAGATCAACCGAAACCGGGTCGCCCGTGGAATAAATATTCTGGAACTTCAGCCCGTCGCCCGTATTAGCCGTTGCGGCAAGTGTTCCGTCACCGTTATCCACAACCATCACCGTGAACACAATCGGCTGCGTCTGAGCGGAAACGCCACCAGGCAAGACATCGGTTTTTTCGTAAGCTACGTAATCAATCTTCCACGCAGGCTTACCGTCCTTCACCGTCTTTACGGCATTGTGATCCGTTACCAGCTTGGCAAGGCCTTCGGTGGTGTATTTGATGCTGCCAAAATCAACGTTGCCACTGGCGTCGTTGGTTGCCGCAGCCACATCTTCAATGCCGCTAAAGTATTTCAGCGCAAAATCGAACTCGCCGTCAGTCAGGCTACGGCCAGTCAGGCTCTTGGTAGCAGTAATGCCTACTTCGCCCGAAGCTGCATAGCTGTTGTTGAACGGTACAACTGCCGTTTCCTGGGGGGTGACGGCGTTGCTGCTGTACACATACGTCTTGCTGTGCTCAGGGTCACCAGGTACAGACACAACCGTGGTTGCCTTCAGCGTGCCATTCGTAGGATCGCCCTCAACGGTAATCGTTACCGTGCGTTCTGCCGTGTCGTAGGTGTAGCCACTAGGCGCCGTGCCTTGCTCAACCACCTTATAGCTGTAGGTTTTACCCGCGTCTCGCTGCGTTAGCACTACATCGCCAGTCAACGCAGACTTCATAACCTGCGCCCCATCTTCAGCCGCAGGCATCGGAACCTCACGGCCGCCCTCTGGCAAACCGAGCAGGCCTGCCGACGCCTCGTCATCGGTCGTGATCTTGATGATGAACTGACCATCAGTCATATCGCGGCCAGTCAGCGTCTTGGCAAGGTTCAAGCCACCCGCTGCCGTGTAGTTCAGCTCAGAGGAATAGCGGTTCACAAACGTGCCATTCTGCGTGGTGGCAGACGCAACCAGCTTGCCCTGGCCATTGTCGCTTACCGTTACCTCAACAACGGCCTTGTTGTCGCTGTACTGAATACCAGGCAGATTACCGGCGTTTTCAGTTACCTCGTAGGTAAAGGTACGCTTATGACCAGGAGCATCCTTCACCATATCGGACGTAAACTCAATCTGACCAAAGTCGAACGATACCGAATCGCCATCCTTCGAATTGGGCGACTTCACCGTTGCGGAAGACACTTCGCTGCCATCGCGCTTAGGCATCGGCGCGCCATCAAGCGCGGTGATGGTGAAGTCGAAGGAATCGCTGTCAAGCCAGTCGCGGCCCTGCAGGATCTTGTTCAGCTGAGCATTTGCTGTATCGAACGAAACATTCTGAGCGCGGTACTTATTGGCGAAAGAGACCACGTTGGTTTCCTGGTCATCGACCTTGGTGGCTGACGTCAGCACGCCGTTGCCGTCGTCGGCAACATCGATGGTCACAACATGGTTTGCCCCGTCGTAGTACAGGCCTTTACCCTCAACGTACCAAAGCCCTGTTGCCTGGTCCTGAACTGCTCCTTCGGGAATTTCTTCCTTAACCGTGAACTCGAAGTGCTTACCATTGTCCGCCTGAGTGAACGTGTGTCCCGAAAGCTTTGTCATCACATCGGCAATGCCCTCGGCGCGATCATTCGGGTTGGTGAACTGCTTGTCGCTATCAGCAAGAAGTGCCGCAGAAGCAGGGGCTTTGCCTTCAATAACGAAGTTGAATTCTCCAGCCTTCATGTCGCGACCGGTCAAGGTCTTTTCAACCTGAATGCCGTTATAGGTGCTGCTCGTAGCGTACTTGTTGGCAAACGCCACTGCACCATTGGGTACCTCGGCCTTGAGCGAGCCGGTATGGTCGTCGGTCACCGTTACCTTCACCGTCTTGGTGCTGCGATCGAACTGCATGCCGTTTCCGTCGGCAGCAGGAACCGCTTCGCCATTCCACTTCGTCTCGTTCACGTTAAAGGTGTATTCGCCCGGCTTTTTGAAGGTGATCTCGCCAAACTGGAAGCCCTTCACTTCATCGGCCTTGGCACCCGATACAGTAGCCGCACCGGGCAGCGTCACAGTGCCCGCCGTTACCGCATTCTGCGTAGTTTCGTCTGCAGCAGAAAGCTCAAATCCGAAGGTTTCGCCGTCCGCCATGTCGCGGCCCGTCAAAGTCTTGGTGCCGTCAATTGTTGCCGTTGCAGGCTTGGGGTCATAGCTGTTTGCGAATTGGAAGGAAGCTCCCTGAACGGGAACACCATTTTTCAGGCACTGAGCACTCAGCACCAACACCTTATTGTCGTTCTTGAGGGTTACGTTGACGGTCCAAATCGTCGGGTCGTACCTAACGCCTGCAGAATTAAAGTTCGGGTCTTTAAGGGCATCCTCCACGGAGCGCCAATTGCTGCCATCCCAGACCACTTCCATGATCTTGTAGGTGAACGTCTTTTCAGTCTGCCCCTGGCCCAGGTTGCTGTAAGTATATGTTGCCTGCGGGAATGTAATGGTACCGTTCGCGTCCACGGAAACTACCGCGCCGCGGTAGGTTACACCGTTATGTACGCCCGAAATCTCCTGATCGTTATCAAGCTTGGGCAAGGGTGCAGTTGGATCATTCGTGCAAGCAATTACATGGAACATACCCTGCTCAAGGGGACGCGCATCAGTCGAATCGGTATACTTCTTCTCTCCAACGGGCGACCACTTAACCTCCTGGGTGTCGTATTCGTTCACGAAAGACGCAGAGGGCACCGTCGTTGGCGGTTCTACCTTGTCGCCATCGTCGGAAAGCAACTTCTTCATTTCAGAAGTTACCGTTAAATTGCCGGTATGGCCTTCGTCAGTAACCGTTACCGTAACCTCATACAATGCCTCCGATGCGCTTACGCCAGGATTCAATACGCTGAGTGCTTCCGATTCACGAATCTCATAGGTATACACGCCCGGCTTGGTATACGTAATGTCGCCAAAGTTAAACGGAACCGGAGTACCAGCCGGAGTTCCGTCAGGCTGGGTCACCTCAACGGTTGCTCTACCGCCGATGGCCCCTTCAGGCATAGGAGCACCGACAGAGCCTTCGGGTGCTTCCAGAAGGAACGTGAATTTATCGGTGCTGTTCCAGTCTCGGCCCGTAAGCACCTTTTCGCCCTTAAGGGAATCCTCGCCCTTAAGCGTGCCCGATGCGCTGTAGGTATTCACTACTTTCGCATTTGCCGTTCCACCAGCTGTAATAGTGCCCGTAAGGCCTGTTCCAGCTTGGGTGAATCCATCACGATCGGATTCGGTAACCGTGTAGTTCCAACCGCCAGCAAGGCCATACACGTACAGCGTTTCGCCTGCCTTCAGGTTGTGGCTTGCCTTGCCCTCTTCGTCGAACTTCAGGGTAAACGCGTCGCCCTGCTGCTCGCCGTTGGCGTTCTTCACCACAGCGCTAAAGCTCTTGTTTGCGCCATCTGGCATCGCAACGGTAAACTCGAATGAGTCGTCTGCGAAGTCGTTAGCACTGTACCCGTCGGGCACCTTAAGCTCTTTCGTTACCGCCAAAGTACCGGGAAGGTCAACGGAAAGCTTGCCGTTGTTACCCAAGTAGGCCCCAACCTGGCCCGCACCAACCCATTTCGGGTTCAGCACGTCAATGGCAGTCCCGGTATCATTAGAGGTTTTTGCCTTATAAAGCTCGTTAAGATACGTCAGTCGAGCAGTACCTGCCTTGAAGTAGGCACCCTGGCTGTCCACCCCGATGGAGCCCTCGATAGCCTCGGCATCAGCGCCGTCAAAGCTTACGACCTTCTCCTTTTCCTCCACGGCGCCGCTACCCGCATTCGTCATTTCGTAGTACGAGTACTTGTACCAATAGGTATTACCCGCAACCACCTGATGGGCGCGCTGAGTACATGCCTCATCGGTGTAGATGGGCGTGTCGCTGGTGAAGTAATAGTAGATGTTGTCGTTTGAGGGCTCGAAGTTCGCAATGGTGTTGCCCAGGTAGCCCTGTTGCCAGTCGTTGCTGTAGAACGAAGCCTTGCCTTCCTGGGAGTTCGCCTGCAGGTACTCCGACATGGCGGCATCGGGGTTTGCCAACAGGCTTTCCACCCCAGGCTTCAGGCTCGACGTGTACACAACATTAATCGGCTTGATGTCCGAAACTGTCATGGTCATAGACTTTTGGTCCACGTTGTAGCTACGCAGGGGGATCAGCGCTGCCGGCACCTTCACCTGAACCTTGTCGCCGACGGCAAGGTCGTTAGACTTGGTTACCGTGATCACCACGTTGCCCAAGTTTACGCTCTTGTCGCCCATGGCTACCGTGTCGTCGAAGGTGTACGTATCCACATTACCTGCAGTGTTTTTCGTGGGATTTTCGAAAGTCTGCCCGTTCAGCGCAATGGCCTTGAAGCTATCAACCTGCATATAGGAGCCCAACGCGTCATCGAAGGTAATGTAGCCGCTCGTATGCTCAGCGCCCTCAGTGGCGTTCGTCGGGTAGCCCGACCCCTTAACTATCTCGGAAGAAATGCCTTCGAATACCTTGTCCAGATCATCAGCGTTCGAGGCCGACTTGTAGAAGTCGGAACCTTCGGCACGCGTACCCAGGTCCCAATTCCAGCCGCCCCAGAATCCCTGGGTATAGGTATAGGAAGCCTCGGGATAATTGCTGGAAACCGCATGCATGAATTTATTTTCGTTGCTTGCTCCCGAAGGATCAGCAGAGGGATTTGCATCGCTGAAGATGCCGATGGTATACACGGTGGTGCCTTTATCCTTCATGGCTTTCGCTGCCGATACCGCTTCGCTGGCAACCCCCGACTCGAAACCACTAGTAGAAGTAGGCGAACCGTCGGTGAAGAAGATAACGATCTTCTTGGCATCTTCGCGGTTAGAGGTTTGGCTCTGGGCAAGCTGCAAGCCGTTGTCGGCACGCGTGGCACCGGCTGGTCTGATGGAGTTAATGGTGCTCGTGAATGCGGCCGCATCCGTGCAAGGGGACATGGTCTTCATAACCTGGCTGTAGTTGTATGTGTATCCACCTTTGGTGTACGTATCGTTGCCCACGACAGCAGATTTATCGCCCGAAAACTTCACAATAGAAACCTGATGCTGCTTTGATGAATCGGAGATGCCCTGGTTCTGCTCGGCAATCGTGGTCACGAAGTCATTTGCCGCCTTCTTCAATGCGTCAATGCGCTTCGTATTGTCATTGCGATTCATGGGATCATCCATCGACCCCGAAGCATCCAGCACCAGCACAATGTCGAGCGGCGTGGTAGACGTGGATGACACGTTAGACGTGGACGAAAGAGCAGAAAGCGCCGTTACGAACGCTGAATCCCCGCGATTAATGACGCTTCCGCTGCTCGTGGTAATTGTGTCGGTTGATACGGTTTTGTCCGTCCATATTCGACCGATGTTTGCGGTGTTAGGCGTTTCGCCGCCAAGGATCACCACCCAATCGTCCATGGAAGACGGATCTGCCACGGAAGCCGCCCCCCCCCCGCATGGAACGGCCGTTGCCCTCATCATCTGCAAAGGCGAAGCTGCCGCCCAAGCATATAAGAGCAAGCGCTAAGGCCATTGCCAGTAATGGTCGTATTCGCTTCATCTTCGATCCCCAATCTTGCTTTCGTTTGCTAGCGAATGCTTCTCCCGATGCTGCCAAGTTTTTCAACACCAGGGGATATCTGCGTACCGTCCAACCCACTTTTGTCGTGCGAAGAAGGGCACTTCAACTGAATTATCGCAGATAATAGGTATGTTCGCAACGTTCGTATATACGAACCCCTCTCTCTTTATAACAGGGAAAATGATGCATTCGCCAAAGGAATTGGGCTACGTGCCATATTTTTTGAATTAAAGACCAATTCACGCTATAAATGGAAAATAAAGAAAGGTGCCGGATCCCACTAAAAAGGGCCGCCGGAAGCCCGACAGCCCTAAAGCATTCATTATTAGAAGTGGCCTGAAGCCGAAAATGGGAATCTGGTACCTGGCCCTATTTTTCCACTCGCTTGTCCATGAAACTTTGCGTAAGGTAGCCCGCAATGAAAATGGAGCATACGGTTGGCACCACGAAGAAGAGATACGGGATATAGCAAACAGCGGTAAGGACAAGCGTTCCTATCACGCCCGCGCCCAAAGGCGCCATGCCCTCGAGCAGGCGGCGCCCCAATACGTAGCCAGCAAACGGGATGGAAAACATCCACAGCACCGCAATGAAGATGAATATCAGCGCAGAAATGGGGGCCGTAACAAGCGGGAACAGCAGGAAGAATCCCAACAGGGGCAGTACGAAAAACGCCACAAAGCCCAACATGAAGATGCGCGAAAGCTTCGTTTCCGTAAGCTTGACGGCGCCTTCCATTACGCCCTTAATCAAGAAAAAGAACAGCAGCACCAGCAAAGCGTGGGCCATGCACGAAAACAGCAACGGCCCAATCACCGAAAACGGGTTCTGTTCCGATTCTTCGGAAACAGCAGAAACCAGGGCGTCGTCAACATAGCTTACGTTGGGAACGTTGGCGCCTTCTTCGATGGTAACCTGCGCATTGTTCGGCACCCTCAGCGTGCCGCCCACCGTGGTGCCCTTCGAAACGTTTACCGTACCCGCCGAAACGTTAACATCACCTGCGTAGGACCCGGCAAGGTTAACCGTTCCCGCGGCAAAAGCTGCACCCTGATAGGTTCCCGATACACTCACATTCGAACCAGCAGCATACACACCGCACGCAGAAACGTCGGATGCGATAGACACATTCTGGCCCGCAATGGTGATGTTGTTCCCCACCGTCGTCGAAGAAACGTTGACGGTCTGTCCTGCCGCACGCAAGCTACCGTGAATAGTAGAAGAAGCCACATTGAGCGTACCGCCAGCCAGCAAAGCGCTGCCACCGGTTCCGCCACCTACTTCAAGACCCCGAGCGTTAAGCGTGTCCCCCACCCAATATAGGTCGCGCCCAACAGTAAGGTTCAGCGCATCGCGCTCCATGAGGAAGGCATTGCCCGTATAGGAGTCAACGTAGCTTGTGCTTTCCGCCGTTCCCTTGTCGAAAGCCGAATTGGCTGCAAATGCCATGGCGGGCATGCAAAGCACTAAGGCAAACGCGGCAACAACAACCAGCAGCTTTTTTCGCATGGCAAAAAACACTATCCTTCGGTGGTAACCGTTACTTCGTCGATCGCAATGGACTTCAGGTACTCCTTGTCCAGAATGCAGCCGAGGCCGACGGGGTTCTTGGGCGCATTCAGCACCAATTCGCCGTGCTCAAGCTCCAACGGGGGAAGGGCGGTATCGTGGGCAAAATATGCCGAATAATCCGAAACATCGGGCGGCAAATCCATGCCTGGCAAGGTTGCGAAAGCCGCGTGCATGCGCTTCGAAACGCCCGTGTCGAACATGCCGCCCATCCAAACCGTTTTGCCAAGGCTGCGCATCCAGTGGTAGAAGTCGAGCGTGGGCTGAATGCCGCCGAACTTCGCAATCTTCAAGGCATAGCAACGAAGGTTGTCCAACCCCATGGCTGCTTCCATATCGCTTGCGGTTACCACCGATTCATCCAGACATACCATGGTTTTCAGTTCATCCTGCAGCAGCGAAAGGCGCACGAATAGGTTGCGCTCGCCACTGCTGGGAACGTAGTTCGGATTGTAAGGTTCCTCGATGCATGCAGGGTTCAATGCATCGAGCTTATACAGCACGTTCAGATACGATTCGTCGAACGACTGGTTGGCGTCAAGCATCAGCGTCAAGTCGGGATGGTCGGCGCGCACAGCAGCCACGCATTCGAGTGCGGTTTCCGGCTCGATCTTCATCTTCACACGGGTGTACCCCTGGGCTACCAGGCTGTCTACCGCCGCACGCACTTCTTCAACAGGGGCAATGCCCACCACGGCACCGCCCAAAATCTTCTCGGCGTTCGAGCCGCCGATCATCTTCGAAAGCGGCTGGCCGATGATCTTGCCGTACAAGTCCCAGATGGCAGGTTCCACCGCAGCTTTCGCCATGGGATACTTCGCCAAACCGGGGAACGTGGCAAGGGAAGAGGAAACCTCGCTGGGATGCAGGTAGCGCTCACCCAGCACCACAGGGGCAATGGAGTCGCGCACTACAGCGTAATCTTCCCCGATGGTTTCGGGCAGATACCAATTGGTGGCAAACGAAACGCACTCGGAAATACCCGTGCGCCCAGCCCAGTCTTCCACTTCCACGAAGAACGATTCGCGGAAATCGACGTTGCCCTTGGCCGTCTTCACGGGATGGGAAAAGGGCTGCTTCACGCGATACAGGGTAAGCGACTTGATGTCAATGCGCTTGTCGTAGCGCTGCTTCAGCGCACGTCGGTCCACCTTGCCGGCGATGGTGCGCGGGAATTCGTTCATCACCAAAATATGTTTGGGGTGATGAAGCTTCGACATGCAACCATTCAGGTAATCGTGCACCATATGGGCGTATTCCTGTGGACACGTTGCCGGACGAATGCAGCTCTGAGCAGGGTCGATTCCAAACTCTTCTTGGTCGCGGGCGATGGCTTCGGCAGAATAGTCGGCCTCGATGAACGCCACAGGGCGATACCCCCAGGTTTCATCGGCGGTGCCGAACACATAGGCGTCCTTCACGCCGGGAATGCCCAGCAGAACATCCTGAACTTCGGCCGGATAGATGTTTTCGCCGCCTGAAATAATGAGGTCTTCGGTGCGCGCGTACACACGCAAAAGACCGTTACGGTCGATAGATGCCCTGTCACCGGTAACGAAATAGCCATCGGCGCTCATGGCCTTGCGAGCATTCAGGTAGCCCTCGAAGATACCGGGGCCCGCAACGTGCAGCTGGCCAATGCCATCGGCATCGGGGCTTACGATGCGAGCATCGTAGCCGGGCAGAAGCTCCAGCCCGCCATCGAAACCGCGGATTACCGGAGCCGTGGCAATGAAGCTGGAAGTTTCCGTCATGCCGTAGCTGGAGTACAAGTTTGCTTTTGCGCGCAAAGCCATGCGCAGCGTCTTTTCGTTCAGCGCCGCACCGCCCAAAAGAATGCATGCGTACTGCCCGATAACCCTGTCGCGATCGTTTTCCAGCAAATCGGCCAGAATCTTATCCACTACAGAAATATGCGTAACGCGGAAACTCAGCACGTCATTCAGCACGCGCACGGGGTTGTAGCGCTCGTACACGATGAACGAGCCACCGCTCAGAAGAGAGCGCACCATGATTTGGAAGCCGCCAATGTGGCACATGGGCAGCACCATCTGCCACACACCACGGCTTTCCAACGCCAAAGCGCGGTTTGCCGCGGTGGCGGCACCGGTGATGCAATTCCACGGCAAAAGCGTGGCCTTCGGGGTTCCCGAAGAACCCGATGTGAACATGACAATGCCCGCCTCTTGACCTTCCCACGCCTGTTCGCATTCGCGAGCGAACGCTTCGAACTGCGTGGCATGAGGCACAGAGCCTTCCGGCAAAGCGGCAAAATCGGCAAGGCCGTAGCCCGTCGCATCGATCATCAGGCGCTCAACCGCAGACTGCTCCAATACGTCGATGCCGGCTTCGCCCGTGGCGTTTTCCAGCTCCACGATGCGCAGCTTGCGCTCTTCGTAGGAAAGACGCGGATTCAGCAGCGCCAACGTGAAGCCGCCGTACGCCGCCGCCAAGGAAAGAATCACGATTTCGGCACCGTTGTACAGATTGCACGCAAGCGTGGTGCCACGACCGTAACCGCGCTTGGCGAGCTGCTGGGCCAAAGCCGCAGCAGCAAAGCGGGCGCGGCGATAGCTAAACGTTACCGAGCGCGCATCTTTCTGCACGCAGAAAAACATCTGACCGGCCTTGCGGTAGGCCATTTCCACCAATTGGGCAATCATTGCCGTCACATCCTTTATCAGGGAATTTCAGATCAGGGGAATTTCGGGAACTTGTCGAAGTCGGGCTTGCGCTTTTCCTTGAAGGCGTCACGACCTTCCTTCGCTTCGTCAGACGTGTAGTACAGAAGCGTAGCATCGCCTGCAAGCTGCTGCAAACCGGCATAGCCATCAGTAGCAGCATTGAACGATGCCTTCAGGAAACGCAGGGCCGTAGGCGAAAGCTGAAGCATTTCCCTAGCCCAGGAAACGCACTCGGCTTCCAGCTCGTCGAAAGGAACAACCTTGTTCACCAGGCCCATATCCAGAGCCTCCGCTGCCGTGTACAGGCGGCAAAGGTACCAAATCTCGCGAGCCTTCTTCTGGCCGACGATAGCAGCCAAATACGAGGCACCGTAGCCACCGTCGAAACTGCCAACGCGCGGGCCGGTCTGACCGAACTTAGCGGTTTCCGCCGCAATGGAAAGGTCGCACAGGATATGAAGAACATGGCCACCGCCCACAGCGTAGCCGTTCACCATAGCGATAACAGGCTTGGGCACTACGCGGATAAGACGCTGCAGGTCAAGCACGTTCAGGCGCGGAATGTTGTCCTCTCCTACATAGCCACCGTTGCCGCGCACCTTCTGGTCGCCGCCGGAACAGAATGCCTGGTCTTCGTCCTTGCCGTCGTGGTTAGCTCCGGTAAGGATAATAACGCCCACTTCCTGATCGTCACGCGCAAGGGAAAACGCGTCAAACAACTCGACGTTCGTCTTCGGAGTGAAAGCGTTGCGACGTTCGGGGCGATTGATGGTGATTTTGGCGATGCCATCGTACTTTTCGTAGATGATCTCGTCGTAATCTTTAACTTTTTCCCAAGGAAAATCGCTCATGGATGTCCTTCCTTATTGTTGATGCCCGGAACCTTCTGGGGCTGCACCCCTGGGTTCTATGCCGGACAAGAATTCCTGCACTACTGTACCGTAAAGAACGGGCGCCTCTAAGTGTACGTTGTGCCCCGTTCCAAACGAAGTCACATCGATGCCGTCGTGTTCCAACCGATGCGCTACCGCTTCGCTGCCGCAGTCGTCGTAGCCCCACAGGTACTTGACGGGCACCCAAGTATTTGCCACCACGGCGAACGCCTGAGAAGCATCGGGCATGGCGTGCTTTCCCGCGCCTTCCAAACACAACGCCATCGATTCAGCGTCGTTGGCCAAACGCTCGGGGCGAAGCTCTTCATCGAGTCCCATTTCACGCTGCGATTCGAAAAGCGGCAGCGTCTCCCAGTACTCTACGAATTCTTCGATGCCGTTATTGCGCAACCGTTGCGCCCAGCCAGCGTTGCGCTCTTCTGCGGCAGCGCGCTGCTCATTGCCCTCAGGCCCAAAATTGCAGCTTTCCAGAATCAGCGAATACAGCAGGTCTTTTTCAGAAGAGGCCAACCCCAGGGCAATGCGTCCACCCATGGAATAGCCTATAACGTGGGCGCGGCGCTTGGCGCCTTCATGCCCCACACACGCAACCTGCTCCAAGAACGATTCCACCATACGCACCATGGCGTCGTAGCGATAAAGCTCGACGTTGCTCGGCTTACTGCTTCTGCCCTGCCCCAGGAAATCAAGCGCGTATGCACAGTGATTGCCTGAAAGGGCGGCGGCGATGATGCTCCAACTTAAGCCCGTCTGCATAAAGCCGTGGAGCAACACAACGGGGATGTTTTCGGCCTTGCCCCACTGATATACGTGGATCTTCTGGCCTTCCCAGTCGAAGTCGAATTCGCGCGTAGGCGGCACCGTTTGTTCCTTGGAAGTTTTGCCCAGCATGCTCCATGCTGACGCCAGAGGCTCAACTTCAGGCGAGACGTGATGAGCGCCGCACGCGCATACTTCGCCGTGATCATGTTCGTGGGAGCCGCAGCCAGCATCCCCTTCGTGGTGACCGCAGCCACAAGTGTGATTGTGCATCGGTTGCTCCCCTCAAGCACGTGCGCACATGCGCATTACCAATACTGATCGTAGCGCTCCCGCACTCCCGTCAGGGGCAAGGGAACTTCTATTAAGGATATACCCTGTTCACCCAAGAACCCGCTAAATGCCTGCTTGAATTCCGCCACCGTATGCACCGTAGCTGTGGGTACCCCAAAGGCACCCGCTGCGGCGGCAAAATCAACCTTCTGAGGCGTTAGGAACAACCTCTCGAAGTACGATTCGTCAGATTTTTGCGGCAGCATGTCGAAGATGGCACCGCCATTATTGTTCAAGAGCACGATAACGATGCTGGGCCTTGGCGAGCCTTGGCGTTCACGCAAAAGCATTTCCCCTTGCAGCGCCAGCGAATTCAGGTCATGCAGCAAGGTCAAATCGCCCGTGACCATAACGGTCTGCTTGAAGCTTTGCGCTGCGCCCAATGCCGTGGAAACGGTTCCGTCGATGCCGTTAAGGCCGCGGTTTGCCAGCACGGTAAGATGCTTCGCTTGGCTTACGTAGAAGGCATCGAGCGCGCGGACCGACATGCTGTTTGCCGTGAACAGCAGGCTTTCTGCGGGAATTCCTTCCAGCACCGCACGCAGGTAAGAACCTTCAAACTGGCTATCGGCAGCGAAATCGGTTGCCAATATGCGTTCGGTTCGGGCACGGTCGATAAGCCCCCACTCGTGAACATTCTGCGGCAGGGGTGCGTAAGCCATAGATTCTTCTGGGTTGGGAACGGTCCCCGCTTCAAGCAAAGCCACTACGAAATCGAGCGGGTTCGCCGCCACAAACGTGGTGGTCTGCGAATTGAAGTCGCGTGTGGTCAGCGGATCCACCACGATCTGTGCGACCTGGCAGGCTTCGATTGCCTGCGTTGCGCGCTTCGACACCGGATAGCGCCCAAAGCGAACCACCGCGTCGAAGGCAGGCATTTCATCCGATCCCATAATGCGATCGTATCCGCAGATAACGGCAGGGTGGCCGTACGTGCGCAAGTGGGAAAGCGGGTCGGCAAGCAAAGGGGCATCGAAACGCTCGGCGAAAGCAAGGAGCGCCTGCGCTTCCCTGTCCCTGCGCGTGCTGTCTGCAACCGCTTCAGCGGAAAATGTTCCTTCGCCGGCAAGAACCACCACAGTATGGGAATCAAGGAAATCCACCAGGGAAGCCGCATCGCGGGAAGAAAGCTCATGTTCCGTACGCACCAGGGCGGGAAGATCGTCGGCGGCGGCAACGCGACCCGCATCGAACAGATCGGGCATAGCAGTGTCGGGCACCAACGGCTCGTCGAACGGGAAATTCACGTGCACGGGAGCCGAGGCATGAGTTCCTGGAGCTGCGGCGATAACTGTTTCACGTGCAACCTGGCGCACATGGGCAACGCACTTGGGGCTATCACTCGGCTCGGGCATGGCGAAGAAGCGGCGCACATGGTCGGAGAACGCCTTGTTCTGATCGCACGTTTGCGGAGCGCCAAGCCCCTGCAGACGCGCCGGCCTATCCCCCGAAAGCACAATAAGGGGCACGCGGGAAATCTCCGCTTCCATCACCGCAGGATAGTAGTTTGCCAGCGCCGTACCCGATGTGCAGATAACGCACACAGCACGCCCCGTTGCCTTGGCAATGCCCAAAGCAAAAAAGGCGGCACCGCGCTCGTCGATATCCAAGTACAAGTTGAACGCCGAGCCAAATCGAGCATGAGCCTCGTGGGCAACCATCGAAAGCGGGGTGGAACGCGAGCCGGGGCTTACCACCACATCGCGCACACCAGCGCGCATCAGCTCATCGAAGAACGCACCCACATAGGTGCCCAGCGCACGCTTCTTTTGCGCAATGGCAAGCTCGGGCGCATCGGTTGCCTGGTCCTCTTCGTCAACCAGCAAATCCGCTTCCTTTTCCGCCATGGCCTATTCGCCCCCTTCGTCCTCGGGTGCTTCAAACGCACTCAAGATGGTTTTCAGCTTCAGATCGATCTCGTTGAATTCCGCAGCAGCATCACTGCCTTCCACAATGCCGCACCCAGCATAGAGCCAGCCGCGCTCACCGTCGAACACACCCGATCGGATAGCCACGGAAAATTCCCCATCGCCATCGGCGTTCACATAGCCCACCGCGCCACCGAAGAAGCCGCGATTGTAGCCCTCGGCTTCACGCAGCGTCATCAACGCTTCGCCCACCGGGGTACCAGAAAGCGCCGGGGTAGGATGCAGCTGGCTGGCAAGGCCCATAAGCGTGGTGCCCTCCATAACCTGCGCCGCTGCGGGCGTATGCAGATGCTGCACATGCTTCAGCACCTTGATCTGCGGCGTTGTGGGAATATCAACGTTATAGCAGTTGCGGGCGAACACTTCGCGCATGAATTTCACTACGTATTCGTGCTCGCGACGGTTCTTTTCGCTACCAAGCAGTTCGTCCGCCAAGGCCTTCTGCTCTTCCGGCGTTTCGCCGTGCGGGCACGTGCCAGCAAGGCACATGCTTTCCACGTGTGTCCCCTTCTTGCGCAGCAGCAGCTCGGGCGTGCAGCCGCAGAAGAACACATCGCCGTAACGATACAGGAACACCGTGCCGCGGGCGCTGCCGTCGATCAGGTTCACCAGCACATCCTTCGACGAAAACGGCTGTTCGGCCGTAAGCTCGATGCGACGCGAAGGCACGAGTTTCTCAATCTTTCTCGACGCGATGCGGCCAAGCCCCATGTCCATGATGCGTTGCCACTCGTCAAACGAGTCGCGCTGCAACGAATATGCCATGGTGCGATGGGTGCGGGGTTTTGCTTCCTCGGCATGGCGCACGAAGCGATCAACCCTGCCCTGATACACTGGCCCCAAGCTGTTCACCTGCAAGAACGACCCCTGCTCGTTTTGGATAAGCACCAATTCGGGCAGCATCAAGCGCAAACGCGGGAAAGCCGTCATCATGTCGTCGGCAGGCTTGGGGTTTTCGGCATCAAAACGGTTGAACGAAAAGAACACCGACGCAAACCCTGTATCCTGGCTTACCACATCGGCTTCGCCCAGCGTTGCCAAGGCAATGCAACGACCCAGGCCCAAATAGCGTATGGGACGTTCTTTGTCGTAGTACACAAACTGATCGGTAAAGCCCTTCTGCAGCACGCAGAAGGCGTCAACGATATCGGTGTTCAGCGCCACCGTGCGCGAATAGAGCTTAGTCATGGGACGCTTCACCTACGTGCAACATCTTGGCCTGATCCCACAGCTGCTGCATTTCATCCATATCCAGTTCTTCGATGCGCTTGCCCTGCCCCCATGCAGCGCCTTCCATAAAGGCCCAACGCTCACGGAACTTGCGGCACGTGGCACGCAGGGCCGTTTCGGCATCGATGCCTTCTTTGCGCGCCACGTTCACCAGGGAAAACAGCACATCGCCAAACTCCAGCTCCTTCGCCTGAGCGTCATCGGAGCGGCATGCTTGCTTGAATTCGGCAATTTCTTCTTCCACCTTGGCCCACACGTCTTCGACGGTGTCCCACTCGAACCCGGCTGCAACCGCCTTACGGGAAATCTTGTAGGCTTGGAGCAGCGCTGGGAAGCTAGCGGGCACGCTGTCCAGCAACCCCTCGGGCTCTTCGGCCTGGGCATCGGCGGCGCTCTTTTCGGAGAGCTTCACGTTGTCCCAAATGGAAAGCACGTCTTCGGCAGAGCCCGCAGCTGCTTCACCGAACACATGCGGATGGCGGCGAATCATCTTCGCATTCACATCACGGCACACATCCGCCACGGTAAATTCGCCCGCATCGGCGGCGATCTGGCTTTGCAGAACCACCTGCAAAAGAACATCGCCCAGCTCTTCACGAAGATGCGTCGCGTCGTGCTGTTCGATAGCATCGACAGCCTCGTACGCCTCTTCGATCATGTTGCGGGCGATGGATTCATGGGTTTGCTCGCGGTCCCACGGGCAGCCGTTCGGAGCGCGCAGAGCAGCTATGGTATCAACGAAAGCAGCGAACGTTTCACCTGCCAATGGCGCACACGAGGTGCCTTGCTGCGTTTCCCCTGCACTCGTCTGACAGTTTTCGCTCACTGAGCTTCGCCTCCTGTTTAGATTTTGTACATGAACTGGAATACGTCTTCGCGCTGAACAATTACCTGAACGCCCAGCTCTTCGCCTTCCTTGGTGAGTGCTTCCTGAACTTCGTTGAAGCCAGCGGTGTCGGTATCGAGACGAACCAACATGGTCATGCTGAAGATGTTATCCAGAATGGTCTGGTTGATGTCGTCGATGCTTGCGCCCTTTTCTGCCAGGACACCGGAAATGCCAGCTACGATACCGGCGCGGTCTTTACCCAAAACCGAGATAACACAACGCATGAAAGATTCCTTTCGCTTTGCTTCCGCTCCTTGCGAAAGCTTCGGCCTACCTGCGGGAACTTAGCGTCCCATCAAAAGCGACAGCGCCTCTGCGCGCGTCGCAGCATCTTCCTTGAATATACCACGCATGGCATTGGTGACCGTTTTCGCACCAGGCTTCTTAACGCCGCGCATGCTCATGCACAGATGCTCCGCTTCCATAACCACGGCAACGCCGCGGGGGTTCAGCTGCTCTACCAAAGTATCGGCAACCTGCGAGGTAAGGCGCTCCTGCACCTGAGGACGGCGGGCATACACCTCAACCAGGCGAGCCAGCTTGGAAATACCACAGATCTTGCCCGATTCGGAAGGCAGATATGCGATATGGGCCTTGCCGAAGAACGGTACCAGGTGGTGCTCGCACATGGAGAAGAACGGGATGTCGTGAACGATCACCATTTCATCGTGGTGTTCGTCGAAAAGCGTTTCAAAATGAACGGCTGGGTCTTGATGCAGACCAGCAAAGCATTCTTCGTACATACGGGCCACGCGAGACGGGGTTTCAAGCAGCCCCTCGCGATTCGGGTCTTCGCCAACGCCCTCCAAAATCAGGCGCACACCCTGCTCGATCTTTGCCAAATCCATATCGTTACTTGCCATCATTGCCTTCCAGCCAATAGAAAATGTATCGAACCATTGTAGCGCGTCTACCCGATTATGCGCTACAGCGAAGAGCCATGCCTCATATTGGCACGAGCATGACGGCCCGCCCGAAATCGATTCGCGGAGGGGGAACCGCACGCAGCATCGGACCCGCATCGCCACACCGGAGCAGGCCCGCTCCATCGCGCCACAGCAGGCCCGCCCCGCACGTTGGAGCCACCGCTGCAGGTCCACCCCGCACGCCGCATCGGGCCCATCTCGCTTACAGCACCGCCCTTAAGCTGCCCCTGGGGCCCAGAAACAAAAAATCGGCCCAGACTGCAACTTTTTTGCGATTAGCAATTGTCCCAAACTCTCCAATCGCGAATCGCGGCATAAAAACGCAGGCAATTGGCCGTGCTGCGGCCTATTACCACCCAGCGGCAACGAAAAAAGAGCCCCTAATCGCAAAAAAGTTGCAAAAATGCCGAGATTTTTGTTTTTGCGACGGGCGAAGACAGGCGCAACGGGCCGAGGCGCCGTAACGGGCTGAACGCAACAGGCCAAACCTACAGATCCAATTCCACCGAAACGGGGCAATGGTCGGAGCCCATGATCTCGGAATAAATGTTGGCCATCTGCACCTTTTCACGCAGCGCTTCGCTCACCAGGAAATAGTCGATGCGCCACCCTGCGTTATTGGCGCGGGCATGGAAACGGTAGCTCCACCAGGAGTAGGCACCTTCGGTTGCAGGGTTCAGGTAGCGGAACGTATCGATGAAGCCCGCATCCAAAAGGCAGGTGAACTTGGCGCGCTCTTCATCGGAAAAGCCAGGGTTGCCGCGATTGGAGCGCGGGTTCTTCAAGTCGATTTCCTGATGAGCCACATTGAAGTCGCCGCACATTACCACAGGCTTTGCGTTTCCCGTCTGACCATCGGGAAGCACGCCTTCCTCCAGGCCTTTGCAGATATCACGGAACCTATCATCCCAGGCCATGCGGTGGTCAAGCCGTGCAAGTTCGCTTTGGGCATTGGGCGTGTACACGTTTACGAGCCAGTACTGTTCGAATTCACAGATCACCACGCGGCCCTCGGTGTCCAGCTCCGGCACGCCTACCTCATGAATTACCTGCAGCGGCTCTTCCTTGCAGAACACCGCCGTACCGGAATAGCCTTTGCGCTCGGCATAGCTCCAAAACTGATGGTACCCAGGAAGACCCATCTCAATCTGGCCTTCTTGCAGCTTTGTTTCCTGGAGCGCAAACACATCGGCATCAAGCTCATGGAAGGCGTCCATGAACCCCTTCTTCATAACAGCGCGCAAACCGTTAACGTTCCAGGAAACCAATCGCATAAATGCACCTTTCAATCAAAGTGGCAAAAGAGGTTAACCCCCTTTTGCCACTCCTAGCGAATCTGAATAGGAAAAGGGGCAAAACCCCTTTTCCGTCAAAGCTATTTCTTCTTCCTGTTTGCCTTCTTCTGGGCTTGGCGCACAGCCTTGTCGTATCCCTGCTCGCGCAGAGGACGCAACTGATTGGTGTCGATGCGCATTCCCATGAAGAAGAAGAACCAAGAAGCAATCATCAGGCCAATTGAAATGAACGGCTGCTGAGGAATGAGCAGGGAAAGCACGATGGCAACGATCATGCCCACGAAGCCAACGCCCGAATAAACCATACGCTTTCGGTTCAGGCGCTTGAACTCGGCCGTATCGGGAACGAAGCGGTTAACTTCCTTGTTGCGCTCGCGGCGGGCCTCACGGTCGGCGCGCTTAACCTTCTTGTTGTGCTTCTCGATTTCCTTCTGCTCTTCCTTGGAAAGCGAGGGGGCTTCTTTAGCCTTAGCCGAAGACTGAGCAGCCTGGGTCTTCTTGGGAGCTTTCGCGGGGGTCGGCTCCTGTTTCTTGGAGCCGCCGAACAACCCCTTCTTCTCGGGCTTGGACGATGTGGTACGCACCGAAGACGCAGCCTTCGAAACCGGCTTGGCAGAAGCTGCGCTTTTACGGGTAGCGCCATGTTTCTGGTCGCTGGTGTATCGCTCGTTCATGGGGTTTCGCTGAGACATCCCTTGATTCTCCTTGTTGTGTTTTCGTCGGGGCCTACTGGGCTACAAACGTCTTGCCCGTGATTTTCTCGTAAGCCTGAATGTACTTTTCGCTGGTCTTCTTGATAATGTCTTCGGGCAGGCGCGGCGGGTTGCCAGTGCGGTCCCAGTTGGCATTGAGCCAATTGCGCACGAACTGCTTGTCGAAGCTGGGCTGTTCTTCGCCAACCTTATAGGTGTCGGCTGCCCAGAAACGGGAAGAGTCGGGGGTCAGAACCTCGTCGCCCAAGATGATCTTGCCGTCGTATACACCGAACTCGAACTTGGTGTCGGCGATGATAATGCCGCGTTCCTTCGCGTGGCTTGCAGCCGTTTCGTACACCTTGATGGTCAGGTCGCGGATGGCGGCAGCATCTTCGGCTCCGATAAGCTTTTCGCACTGCTCGAAGCTGATGTTCTCGTCGTGGTCGCCAATCTCGGCCTTCGTGGAAGGAGTGAAGATGGTTTCAGGCAGCTTGGAGGAATTTACCAGGCCTTCGGGGAGCTGAATGCCACATACAGCGCCCGTCTTCTGATAGTCCTTCAAACCGGAACCGGTAAGGTAGCCGCGCACAATGCACTCGACGGGGAACATGTTGGCCTTCTTTACCAGCATAAAGCGACCAGCAAGCTTATCGGCATAAGGCTTGAACTGCTCGGGAAGGTCGGCAACATCGGCTGAGATAAGATGGTTGTCCACCACATCGGACAGAAGGTCGAACCAGAAGCAAGAAAGCTGCGTGAGCACCTGGCCCTTATAGGGGATTTCGTCTTCCAGAATATAGTCGAAAGCAGAAATACGATCGGATGCGACCAACAGCAGCTTGTCGCCCAAATCGTACAGATCGCGCACCTTTCCCTGTGCATCGGGTTTGATGTCGATTACAGACATGACCGTCCTTCCGTCTGAGTTTGTTGACAGAACTCTATTATGGAACATCTTGCGCAGCAACGCATGAAAAAGAAGCAGTACTTGCGCCGATTCACAACTACTGCGATTAATGCCTGGGTGCGAAACGCACAAAAGCCCCCGCAAATACCCAACCTCAGAAGCGCAATCGCCTAGCCAAGACCCGCCCAACTTGGCCTGACCCCTTTGTTGTTGCAACAATCCGCACAATCGCTCAGGCAAGGCAGGCCAAAAAAGATGGCCACAATCCAAGCCCAAGGCTAAAAAGAAAGGCGCCCGTACAGGCGCCTTCCAAAGCTAGTTCGTTCCAAAGCGAGGACGGTTGCCCTTCTTCTTTTCGGATTCGCTGGTGTACAAGGGCACGTAGACGGTAAAGCATGCCCCTTCGTTAGGACGGCCCTCAACGCGCACCCAGCCATTGTGCTGGTCCACGATTTCCTTAACCACAGAAAGGCCAACGCCCAAACCTCCCGTTGCGCGAGCGCGACCCGAATCGGCGCGCCAGAAGCGTTGGAAGACCATCTTCGCTTCTTCGGGGGTAAGGCCGATGCCCGTATCACGAACACTGATCTGCCCCATCAGCTCGCCCTTGCGAGCCGTGATGGTAATGGTGCCGCCTTCTGGGGTATAGCGAACGGCATTGGAAATCAGGTTCGCCGTAGCCTGGCGAAGCAGGTCGGCATCGCCATACACGTACACGTGCGGATCGTACTCGAATTCCAGATTCAGCCCCTCTTCGTTGATGTATGCCTGATGCGTTGCCACAACCGCCGACAGCATTTCGGTAAGATCGACCTTCTGACGTTCGATGGGCTTGGTGCGGCTTTCCAAGCGTGAGAGTTTCAGCAGCGCATCAACCAAACGGGAAAGACGGCGCACCTCGGAATTCAGCGTTTCTAGACGCTCGGCATCGGGCTCAAACACGCCATCGATCATCGCCTCAACGGTAGATTGGATGGCCATAAGCGGCGTACGCAGCTCATGGGCAACGTCAGTTACCAGCCTGCGTTCCAGCTTGCGGTTCTGCTCCACGGAATCTGCCATAGCGTCGAACATATTACCCAGGCGGGCAATTTCGTCGGTACCCTTCATACCTGTACGCGCCGAATAATCGCCCTCTTTCAGCGCCTTAGCCGTATTCGTAATGCGACGAATGGGGGCGACAAGCGCACGAGAGAACAGCACTCCCACCACAATAGAAATGGCCATCGCGATGAACGCAGCGAAGATCATGGCCTGGTACGATTTTTCACGGAATTCGGCATCGGTCTGGGTTAACAGCGTATCGGAGCCGTGCACCCGCACGAACACGGTGCCAACCTGATTGCCGTCGACATTGATGGCCGCCTTAGCCACATTGCCGCTCGATTCCTTCATGGCCGCCGCGCCCAAAGCCTTGTCGGTGGAGTCGTCGTACACGATGGCGCCATTTTCGTCGCGCACCTGCACGTTAATGGAATCGTACAGAATGCTCGCTGACGATGCAGCGTTCAGGGCTCCGCTATACCAATCGCCATGGGCGGCCTTATAGCCTTGCGCTATGGAATCGGCCGTGGAATCGGCAACACGCTGCACATTTTCGCGCGTATAGGTTTGGAAGTGCTGCTCCCATACAAAGGAAAGCACGGCAATGGAAGAAAGCACCGTGATAAGGGAAACGGCCAGCATTACCAGCACGATGCGCTTGTTGAACGAAAGGCTCAGACCCTTCTTCTTTCCCGAGTTTCCATCTGGCTCCTCGCTATTCGCTTGGGTCCAGGTGGCATCGGTTGAATTTGCAGCCATCAGCAACTCCTTTCTGTGGCGGCCCCAATAAAAAAGCGCGCCCCGCCCGAAGGCAGAACGCGCTGCAGGTTCAAAGGAAATTAGTTGGCCTTCGTGGGATCCTCAAAACGGTATCCTACGCCATGCACGGTATGAAGCCACTTCGGATTACGCGGATTGTCGCCAATCTTGGCGCGGAGGTTCTTCACATGGGAGTCGATGGTGCGCTCGTAGCCCTCGAAGTCGTAGCCCAGAACCTTTTCAACCAATTCCATGCGCGAGTACACACGACCAGGGTAGCGGCACAGCGTGGTGAGCAGCTTGAATTCGCTGGCGGTAAGGTCAACCTCTTCGCCGCTTACGAGGATCTTATGACCCGAAATGTCGATAGTGAGCTCGCCGAACTCCAGCACTTCGCGCTGAGGCTCAGACTCGGAATGCACGCGGCGCAAAAGGGCGCGTACGCGAGCAACCAATTCGCGAGGGCTGAAGGGCTTGATAAGATAGTCGTCTGCGCCCAGTTCGAGGCCGATAATGCGGTCTTCCACTTCACCTTTGGCGGTGAGCATGATGATGGGCGTGTCGGAGTTGTCGCGGATAACGCGACATACACGCTCACCGGGAACACGAGGGAGCATCAAGTCGAGCACAACCAGATCGAAGTGATGCTTGGAAAATTCTTCCAAAGCCTCCTGACCGTCACCCACGGCAGTTACCCAATAGTTCTCGCGTTCGAGATATGCCGCCACCGCATCGCGGATGGCCTTTTCGTCTTCCACGAGAAGGATACGACGAGTGCTTTCGTTCATTGAAGAAGTCATCAATGCCTCCTGACAGGTATCGAAAAGCCCGCACGGGCTTTATCTGCACATGCAGCACAGTCAAAAACGACTGCGGGCTCTGGGGCCAACCGGCACGATGCGCTGTTGCGCATAACGCACTAGAGGCACCAAGGCGCCATTTGCAATTATTGTATCAATTGCCAGAACAGGAGGTATAAGCGGACACCCAAATGTCACAATACCCCTCAGCAGTACCCGTCCAACCGTTGCGCGGGAAAGCACCACATCAGGAGAATACGTGCCCACTAAACGCAGTCAAAATATCCCCGGCAAAGCCCCTCGCCCCTCTCGCAATTCGCACAACCGCAGCGCAGGGGTTCGCGGAGGCAGCACGCGCGGCGCTCATTCCGCCCGCAAAGCAGCTCCACAGGGCTTTTCCACCTCTGCGCCCAGAAGCCGCTCGTCGTTCGAGCCGTCTGCGAAAACGAAGGGCAAAGGCGGATTCTCCAACGCTTCCACCCATGGCTTCGGCCCCGCATTCAGCCAAGTGGCCAGCGGCGTTTCTGCAAAGAAATCGGGCCCCGAAGTGCTGCTTACGCGCAGGAACCTGCTTATTGGAGCGGGCGCCATCGCAGGCGTTGCCGCTTTGGGCGGCGGGCTTTCGCTTGCCACCAACGCGCTAGAGGGCAAGAAGGAAGCCACCGTGGAAAGCATCAGCGTCCCTGAAGATGCGGTGAATGCCCTTTCGGACTATAGCCAAGCCGACTACACACAGCACGTGAAGGCTGCTGGAAGTTACAAACTTGCGTACGGAACCCTGGTATGGGCCGACAACAACACCGTTGCTGCCTGCCTGGTGCCCGGCGAATCGGCAAGCCCGTTAAACACGGTAAGCCTGCTGTACCTTTCCAACGGCAAAACCGCTTCGGCGCTTTCCGCTGCTCAAGGCGCCGACGAAGGGTTCGAAATCGTCGATGTGCGCTGCAGCGAAAACGGCCTTGTTTGGACGGAATCAAGCGCCTACGAATCTGCTTGGCGCGTATACACCGCAAGGCTTTCCAACGGCAGCGTCACTTCCATCACCCAGGTTGACCAGGGCGATGGCAATTGGCTTATTCCTTCTATTGCCGCCGTGGGCGAAACCGCCTTCTGGCAGGTATGCCCCAACACCTCGGGAGAATCCGCTGCCGAGCGAAGCGCCCTCAAAAGCGCACGCTTCGGCTCTGGCGACGTGGCTGTTCCCTACACTTCGAAAAAGCCCTTCGCCACGCGCGTGACCGCAGCCGACGATGGCGTGGTAATTACGCCGCGCGCCGAGGCCCAGGGCACCTACTACCAGCTCACCAAGATTTCAGCCAAAGACAATTCCACCGTCGACCAAATGACGCTCCCTTCTTCCATGACGCCCGATTTGGCAAGCTACGGCCGCAGCGGTTTTTCGTTTGGGTTCAGCAGCATCTATAACTTCGGTGGCGGCATTGCCAACTTGGGCACCTACACGCCGCGTTCAGCAGCAAGCGCCTACCACTACAACGACCTGCAATGGTTCCGTTTCTCGCGCTCGCCCATCACCGCTCCTTGTTGGTCTGGCGAATGGTTTGTGGTGAAATCCACCACCGCCCTGTGCGGTGTTAACTTTGGCAGCAAGAGCTACTTTGCCATCGACACGCCAAGCGGCTGCGACACCTACGGCGAGCACCTGATTTCCACAGGCACCCGCTCTTCGTTCGTGGGCCTCTCGCAAATCACCGACGACAACGACAGCGGCAACAACCATGCCCTCGTGCGCGTCTTCACGCCCATCAAGGGCAGCATCGACAACGCATTTTAGGCGATCCATAGCGATGCGACGCCGTGTTGGTATCCCGCAGTCCCGCCCCGGCAGCCCGTTGCAAAAAACAAAAAGCGAGGGCATCCAGCTCCGAATGCCCTCGCTATGTTTTCAAACGATGGTGCGCCTACTCTAGAACTCAAGTTCCTTCAGGCGATCAAATACCACATCTTTGCGCGTAAGGAAGTCCCACGGGTCAAAGATCTCGTCAAGCGTTTCCTTGGAAAGCTTGGCCTCGGGGTCGGCTTCCAAGTTCTCGCGGTAGGTAGGACCATCGACAGCGTTCTGAATGTCGGCCCATACCTTCATGGCGTTGCGCTGAACGATAACGTATGCATCTTCGCGCGTGATGCCGGTCTGGACCAGGGCAAGCAGCACCTTCGAAGAGAAGATAAGGCCCTTGGTGCGCCACAGATTGTGTTCCATCTTGGCAGGATAGGTCTGCAAGCCGTCAAGCATCCACTGCATCTTGCCGAACATGTAGTCCAGTGCAATGAAGCTATCCGCCATGGCAACGCGCTCTGCGCCAGAATGGCTGATATCGCGCTCGTACCACAGAGCAACGTCGTCAAGCGCTACCTGAGCGTTGGACTTAACCACACGGGAAAGGCCGCATACACGCTCTGCGGTAATAGGGTTGCGCTTATGAGGCATAGCAGAAGAACCCTTCTGGCCCTTGGCAAACGGCTCTTCGGCCTCAATAACGTCAGACTGCTGAAGCAGGCGCACCTGCATAGCGATGGACTCCAACGTGGAAGCGGTAACAGCCAGCGCCGTCATAACCTGAGCATGGCGATCGCGTGCCAGAACCTGCGTAGAAAGCGGGTCGGGCGTAAGACCCAGCTTTTCGCAGACGTACTGCTCTACGAATGGGTCGATGCTGGAATAGGTTCCAACAGCACCGCTAATTGCACCCGTTGCTGCAACCTTGCGAGCCTCCTGCAGACGCGTCTGAGCGCGCTTCAGGGCCCAAGCCCAGCTGCCGAACTTCATGCCGAACGTCATGGGCTCAGCATGGATGCCATGGGTGCGGCCCACGCACAGGGTTTCCTGGAACTCGAAAGCGCGACGCTTGCAGGTTTCACCCAGCAGGACGACGTCCTTCAGAATGATGTCCAGCGCCTGGATAATCTGATAGGAAAGAGCTGTATCGCCCAAGTCGGAAGAAGTCATACCGTAATGAACCCAACGGCTAGGAGGCTCGGTTCCCTCGGGAACGTCGGCATCGATGTACTCCGCCATGTTAGTGGTGAAGGCGATTACATCGTGGTTGGTAACCTTTTCGATCTCGTCAATGCGCTCAACGGTGAAGTCTGCATGTTTGCGGATCCAAGCAGCCTCCTCCTTGGTGATGCCCGATTTGCCCAACTCGGCCTGGGCTTCGCATGCCAGAACCTCGATTTCCTTCCAGATCTCGAACTTGTTCTGGAGCTCCCAAATAGCACCCATTTCGGGGCGGGTGTAGCGACCGATCATTCGATTCCTCCCTTTACGTATGCCTTACCAGGCAACTGACTGAGACCATATTCTACTAACATAAATCACGCGAACGCCCACGGCAACCGTTACAACGAACGCACGATTTCGCGAGCCCGGGCCAAAAGATCAGTATCCGCTGCAACGATAACCTGATCACCTGGGAAAATGCGCGTTTCGCTGTTCACTACCTCCACATCGTCTTGATGGGAAACGGCAATCATGCGGATGCCCTCATCAAATTTAATATCCAACGCACGTACGCCTTTGTAGTTGTCGTGGTTGCGCATGGTAGGAACTTTGATATCCAGCAAGCCGATCTGATCGCTGGAAAGCGAAACGGCAACGCCCATAGACCCGAGCATGGCCTCTTCCTGAATCATGTTCGCGATCATTACCGTGGAAGAAACGCTTTCAATGCCCAGGCGGCGGAAGATTCGCAGATTCTTAGGACTGTTCACGCGAGCAATGCAACGCGGTACATCAAATACGCGCGAGGCAATTTCGCACGCAGCCAGGTTGTCTTCATCCTGGCCGGTTGCCGCCACGAACACATCGGCCGACTGCATAGCCGCATCTTCCTGAACGGAAGCCGAGCAGCCATCACCACTGATAACCAGGCAAGAACCATCGATGGTTTCCGCCAGGCGACGCGCTTGGGCATCGCATTTTTCAATCAAGGCAACCTGGTTGTCTTCGCGCAGAAGGGTACCTGCAAGATATGCGCCGAGCTTGCCGCCGCCAACGATAACGATGTACACCGCAACCCCCCCCTAATCCTGTGCGTACTTTGCGATAGCGGGAAGCATCGCATGCGAAACCACGGCGAGCACCGCATCTCCGTGATACAAAATGCTCGAAGGTGAAGGAATGGAGCTTACCGTACCATCGGCGCGCTCGAAGGCGCATACGCGGATGCCGTGGCGGCTTTCCAAGTCGGCAACCTTGATGGACTTCTGCCCCACTTCGGAAAGGTTGAGGGCGAACTGAAGCACCTCGAAATCACCGAAGGTGGCAATATGGTCGCCAATACCCGATATGGCCTTCGAGAATATTTCCTCGGCAACCAGCGTGGTGCCACAAACATAGTCGATACCCAACTGCAGATAGGTTCGCTCATGGCTACTGTCGTACAAACGTGCTACAGCATGGGGCACGTCGTACAAGCGGCGGGCGATTTCCACCACCATGAGGTTAGCGTTGTCGCTCTGGGTTACCGCAGCCACAAAGTCGCATTCCTCGATGCCGGCGTTCACCAAGATTTCTTCGTCATAGCCCACGCCTACAAAGGTTGAGCCATTGAAGTCGCGGCCCAATGCGGCGAAAGCCGAAGGATCGCGGTCGATAACGCATACGTTGTTGTCATGCTCGGAGAGCATCAGGGCCAAACGCGAACCAACACGGCCACAGCCCACAATAATAATGTCGCTCACATCTATCGCGACGCCTCATGCGCGCCGCGCCTCCATCTTAATCGCAGTGAAACCGAGCGAACCCCCCTCGCGGTGAACAGGCGCATGCTCCTTGGGCTGAGTCATGGCTCAGCCATCCGGGCCTGTCTGCCCACCCAGAAGCGGATGGTGCGCACAGCTATTGCTAATTTCAGTTGTCCTTATTGCTTGGGGCAAGCGCTTGCCAGCGTGTACGTCAGCACACGGAAGACAGCGACCCCCGTTAGAATGGCGCACCGCGAAAACAACCGTTCCCGCTGCCACCGCTTCTGCTGGATAGTTTAGAAGATCAGAGAGCCCAACTCAAAGCCCACGCATTACAACAATCGAAAACATGCCCTGAGGAAATAAAAAAAGCCGACCCGCAGGCCGGCATTGAACATTAAATGAATCGGTAATACACGTTTCGCGTGCCCCAATCGGTATAGCTGTTAGCACCGAAGGCTTTGTAGACACCTGGCGCCAGGTCGAGTGCGCGACCGTACTTAGCAAAACCACCAGTATCGGTAACCGTAGCTATAACAACCTTGCCGTTATAGCAAATCTCGCAAATGCTACCAACCAGATAAGCCTTGTCTTCAGGAACGGCAACCGTAACGCTCTGATGCGTGAGCGCAATGCCCGAAGCAGTGTTGGTTACACCGAAGTTGCCTTGACCATCATCGTTGGTTTCGATGGAATAAGCCGAGGCAATGCCACTCTGCCAAGTGCCATCGTTAACGTCAGGCGCAACGCGCGGCGCAGTAGGAAGCGGATCGAGCGTGCAAACTTCGTTCGCCTTCTGCTTTGCCAAGGCGTTGGTTTCGTCTACCGCAATAGGCACCACAACCGGGTCGGGATCTTTAACCGTGATAGAGCGCTGGGTTGCTTCCGTAGCATCTGCTGCTTCAGTGACGGTTACCCCGCCAACGCTGGAAGAAGCATCGGCCACGCCGGAAGCGCGCTGAGCCGAAGAAAGCTGCTGGGTATCAGCGGCCTGCGCACGGGAAGAGCCCAAGCCAAGAGTGGAAGAATCTTCCTGCTTGGAACCCTGTGCCTGGCCGACAGAGCAAAAAGCAACCACCGTCATAGCCATGATGAGCACGAAGCAAACCATGAAAAACGGCGCGACCCTTCTTTTGGTATGTACGCTGGCTTTAGCCAAAAAACTCCAATGCCGAAGCTTCGCCGTTGCCCTTTGGGAAGCAAAGAACGCGGGCCTTCTTGTTTGCAGAACCACCGAGATTAGAACCAGCAGACTGCAATAAGCACACAAAAGTGCAAGACCTATTATACCTGCCTACGCTAAAGGCTCCAAATTTTGCTATCGGCAAACGGGCGTAAAAGTCCTGGGATTACCCTGTTGTAAAGGCTCTGAACTTGTTCCAAATTAGCTTCTGAGCAGCGATAATGCATTATTATGGTGGGAATATGATGAAAACGCCACTAAGCGGTCAAACACACCCATATCAAGGTACGAAGCCACCAAAGCAACCGCAACGAGACCAACGCCCAGAGCCAGGAAATCAATACGGTCAAAGGCACAAGCGATAACGAAACAGGCTGCCACCGAAAGCCATATCAGTGCCGACAAATCAGTGATCCGCTCCAAGCTATGGGGCGGGCAAATGCCGAGGGTAAAGGGCAGCAAGGCAATGCAGAGTTCAATGCAAACAACCAAACCGCACAGGCGAAGACACAATGGCGCCTTATCCGCGAAGCACACCAGAAGGGTTGTACCCGCGACAATCAGTAGGACTGGCCAGAAGCCCAAAAAATTTACTCCAGGGATGCGGGAAACCCAGTAGTTGGCAACAAAAACGAAGAATAGCGTGGTTAACGCCACCAGCGCCAAAACCACCGGTGTGCGCTTACGCGCTTTGCTGCCTTCGCTAACCACCACGCTTTGCGTAGGCGCTGAAGGCATAGGACGAGAAACCCCCGAAGACACAGGCGGCATAGGAGGTATATGGCCCGCATCGGCATGGATGCCATAATTTCGCAGCGCTTCCACCCTTGCCACCCCCGCTTCAACCACACGGTGATAGCGATCGGAGCATACGTCAAGCGGGCTGACGTTTAAGGGCTTGCCCTCCCCGCCCGAAGAGGGAAGAAATGCTGCAAAGGCAATATAGGGAACGGCAACCAAACCGAAGGTGCAAACGAGCAACACCACGGCCGTAACACGAACCAGCACCGCATCGGCATCGATGCGCTCGGCAATGCCCGAACAGACGCCAGCAATAATTCGGTCTTCGCCGCGCGTTAGCGCCGGCCGAAACTTTGGCTGGCCAAACAGGGAATACCCCTTTTTTTCGTCCTTTGCCACACTGCTCCTTCCAACACTCCCCATTTAACAGCACCCTAAGCCAAGGGAACTACTTCGTCAGGAAAATGTCAAAGGCGGCGATTACAAAACGAATAGGCAGATGGAAAGGAACTGGCACACTGAACCAGCGAGGATCCACACATGGAAGATGGAATGCATATAGGGGACCTTCTTCAGAACGTAGAAGATGCATCCAATGGAATAGCAGAGTCCACCCGCAAGCAGAAGCCAGAAGCCCGGTGCGGGAAGCAGCGCCCACAGCTGCGGGATAAACCATACAACCGACCAGCCCAAGCACAGGTACAGCACCGCCGAGATCCAGCGGGGACGGAACACCCAGAACGATTCGGCAATTACGCCGATAATGGCAACCGCCCAAACAAACGCAAACAGGACAACACCGTGGCAATCAACCAGGGTAACCAAGCAATACGGGCTATATGAAGCCGCAATAAACAGGTATATGAAGCTGTGGTCAAGCACCTTGAACACGCGTTTGGCCTTTTCAGCCGCTATAGCGTGATACAGCGTCGACATCACATATTCCAACAGCATGAAGATGCTGTACACCAGTGCAGCAAGCAAATGCAGGCCGCCGCCCGAACGAACAGCCGCAACAACGCAGAGCGGGATGGCGGCGATGGCCAGCAACGCACCAACGCCGTGGGTTATCGAGTTGGCAATCTCTTCTCCCAGCGAATAGGCGCGAATGGCCTTGCGGGAATTGCGCACGCCAGCGCCATCCTTCTTCTTTTCATGCTTGGAGCGTTTCGGGTTCCCCGAATCACGCTTCTTGAACTGGCGGGGCGTCCATTCCCTTGAGGGAGCCTGCGATTGTGCCATTGTTATCCCTTCAACTGCCCTATTCGGGGCGTTATATTCACTGCAACCCAGAAGCGAAACATGTTCATATGCTTAATGTTGTGATTATACTGCGCGGCTACCTTCCGGTTGAGCCCAGTCGAGCCAGGCGGATGCTTCTGCAATCGGAACGTCAATCAGACGCTCATCGCAGCCGCGAACGCCTGCTGCAGTACGCACCAAGACGGTTGCAACGCCAGCGTGGCGCTGCAAAGGATTTGCACGAAGGCAGGCGTACTGCATTTTCCTCCGAGGCACAATTACCGTATCGGTGGAGTAACCGCCGTTTACCACGATAGTTCCCGAGTTGTCGAAACCGAACGCAGAACGACGGTGCCACAGAAACGCACCCACCACTTCGATAGCCGCAATGGCAACGCACAGCAAAAGGCCTGGTATCAGCGTCGCTGAGGCAAAGTCCCCGAGCTGGGCATGCCCCTGAGCAGCTGTTGCATCAGCAGCAAAAGCAGCGGCACACAACAGAAGTAGGGCTACGGCGAGCCAGAACCCAACGCCCTTCAACACCGCCCTTCGGGTAATGGCACGACGCAGGGCCACTTTCGGCAGAGGAGTGCTTGCCACGGGAGCATGAGCGTATTCGGGGGTCAAACCTTGAACGACACCCCAAGCTTCAGCGATGGGCAAAAACGGATGCACAACCAGTCTGTCCGTCTCTAACTGAGAAGAGGAACCAGACGATTCTTCGCCAGTGGCTACCCCCACCCTGCCATACGAAACTGAGCAGCAACGCATAAGGCGTTGGAAAAAAGTTTGATGAATGTGCACCGATTGAATTCGGTCCACATCGATGCCGTTGAACACATGCGTTATAAGACCCCGCTCAACCTCAATGCGGCCACCACGACGGCGCGCTTGGAAACCGCCATAAGAAAGGCACACGCCAACCAGATAGATAACCCATGCCATAGTCAAGCAAAGCAGCAACAAGAAGCCCGTCAGCCCACATACAAGTATAAGATCGCTCTTGGGCACGCCCGCCGCTGCAAAAAATGTTGCGCCATCGGCCAAAACCGCGAGGATGGCCAAGGTTGCCATAACGACAAGCGCAGCCATCACTGTTGCAAGAGCCAAGCCAAACGATACCCTTCCGCATAGGGCGGAAAGCAGCAGTTCCTTGTTGCCAAGACGGTATCCGCAAACAACAACACCTGTATTCACTGCATCCTTGGCGAATACGCCACGAATATCGTCAATAGCGGCAGCAGCACCATCAAGTACGTTGCCCCGACCAGCAAGAGAACCTGGAGCAACCGCTGCACCACGCTCCTCTTCGCCTTCGATGTGTTTGCGGCGGAAGAGTTCACGACGCAGATATTCTGCCGCGCTTCGCTCCACGTACGAAATTACCAGCGCCTTATTGCTGGCACCGCCCGCAGTGTCGATGTTCACTGTGCGCACGCCCGCCAGGCGCTGCAGAAGAGAAACACGTTCGTTTACCGACTGGATCTTCGAGTAGGGCACGTGGGTGCACCGCTTGTTCAATATCCCCGAGTAGAAGCTGAATTCCGTTTCGTCAAATTCGTACCAGATGTAACGGTACGTCCATGCACGGGCACCCATCACAACTCCGCAAACAAGCACAGTGGCGGCCAGGAGCAGAAGCACCGCAACAAAAAACGCATCTACCGAAACGAAACCAAGGGCTTCAGCTAATTTCATAAGCCCCGACAATGAGGAAAGCCCGCATATGAAGATGATTGGCGCAGCGTGCAGCGCACCCAGCCAGATATAGCAATGATGCAGCGAATGGTGCACGCCCGTTTGCTCGGGCTCGTAAGCCGAAGCGCCGGATGGCGCAGGGTTCATGTTGGGAGGAATCGAACCGTTGGAGCTCATAGCTACACGTCCTCGCGGGCAAGGCGAGCAAATTCGGCAGCGCGATCACGGACGCTGTCTGCCTCTTCGGTTAGCAGACCAGGGATTTCCATCGATCCCGCAGCAGTTGAAACCGTCACACTTGCCAGGCCAAATGCGCGCAAAATGGGACCCTGCTTCGTGTCGGTATTCTGCACACGGATGAAAGGAACCACGATGTGCTTACGCCAAATGATGCCGTACTTCAGTTCCAAGAAATCGGGGCGAAGCTCATAATGCCAGCGAATGTAGCGCAGCGGCGTTACCGCAAACAGGAATACAACCAGCAAAACCGCGTACAGAACGGTGAACGCCAGCACATAGGGCTCCGCCCAGTATGCTTCCGATGCGTCGACGAGCAACGCGATGGCTCCCGGCGACGCCAGAATCAGCCATACCGCAGTAAGCATCAACGCATCGCTGATGCGCCACACTGCCTTGATGCGTGGATTCAGCTTTTCCCGAGGTTCTGCGCGCATAAGGCTTCCATCCCCTAGTTAATCATCGGTTTTGGCATTATTGTCGCATAATGCACGCTGTGCCGAAGTGTCCAATGCATGCGCGAATAAGACCCGATCCGTGCTTTTGACAGCATTCCAACAAAAAATAAGCAAAACCGCCTGGCAGATCGGAGAAAGAAAAAGCATTTCTCCGTTGCCAGGCGGATTTTCATAAATATATTTGCAGACAGCACCATCGCAGATGCTGCCAGCAGAACCGCTACAGATACCTAAAGTAAGCAGCACAGGATCCTTCGGAGGAAACCATGCACGGGCCTACAGGGTTTTCAGGTGTGCACACCTTGCGGAACAGGGGGCACTCATTTGGAGCCATCATGCCGCGCAACACGTCACCGCAGCGACAACCCTTCGGTTCCTGCGTAGGCTCAACGGCGGGCTCGAAGCGCTGGAATGCATCGAACTCGGCAAATTCGGGGCGAATGGCATAGCCCGAACCGGGAATAACACCCAAACCGCGCCATGTTGCATCTACGGTGTGGAACACTTCGTTGATGGCAGCAACCGCGACCTGATTGCCTTCGGGCGCAACGCCACGTGTGTAGGCAATCTCTATTTCGGCGCGGCCTTCATGGAGTTGGCGCATGATCATGGCAACGCCCTGAAGCACATCCACCGCTTCGAAACCGGTGATAACGCCGGGAATGCCGTACTTCTTCGCCAGGAACTCATAAGGCTTCATGCCAATAATAGTGCTTACATGACCAGGCAAAATAAGCGCATCAATCCGCAACGAAGGATCAGAAACGATGGTTTCCAGCGCACCGGGCATGTTTTTGTGCGCCACAAACACGCTAAAGTTCTTAAGGCCCAGTGCCTTGGCACGTTTAATCGCCATGGCGACTAAGGGAGTGGTGGTTTCGAAGCCCACACCCACGAACACAATTTGCTGGTCGGGGTTTTCCTGGGCAAGCTTCAGCGCATCAAGCGGAGAGTACACGATACTTACGGAACGTCCTTCCGCCTGCTCTTTAAGTAGGCTGGAAGTCGAGCCCGGTACACGCGTCATATCACCAAAGGTGGCAATGGTCACGCCAGGGACGCGCGAAAGCGCAATTACCGTGTCGATGTCTTTGTTGCTGGTAACGCACACCGGGCAACCAGGGCCCGATGCCAAACGAACGCCTTCGGGCATCATGGTGCGCAGGCCGTTGCGGGCAATAGCAACCGTATGGGTGCCGCACACCTCCATCAGGGTTGCATGCTCAGGCGCCCATTTCTCTATCGAATGGATTAGGCCACGAGCAAGCTCTGGATCTTTGAAAGAAGACAAGTCCATTGAAATCGTCCGCCTATAATCCCTCGACGTCGGCAAGTTCAGGAATCTGCTTGATCAGGTCGAGTGTTTCCTGGGCATCTTCTTCGCTTACCACTTCAATGGCGAAGCCGGCGTGAACCAGAACGAAATCGCCCACCTGGGCGGAAGGGGTAAGATCGAGCGCCACTTCGCGGGTAACGCCCAGAATATCCACTACCGCCAAATTATTTTCATTGATGGTACGGACTTGGGCGGGAATAGCTAAACACATATTGCATCACTCCTCATGTTGCGCCTGCAATCCTAGCACAGCCTGTCCATAGGAAATCGAAGCATCGTTAGGTGGCAGTTCTTTATTCAGCGCCACCGTAAAGCCGCGCTCCTGCAAGCGCGCAAGCGTGCGCTCCATTAGATAGCGGTTCATGAACACACCACCAGCAAGCGCCATAATCTCGATGCCGTAGGTGGCTCGCACCAATTCAGCAACATTCACGATGGCATCAACGAAGGCGCTGTGGAAGCGCGCGGCAATAACGGGGGTGGGGACCAACTCCTGCATGTCGTCGAGCATGGCGGCAAATACGGGCGCCACGTCCATCAGCAAAACCGAAGTGTCGGCTGCCGTACTGTTTTCCGTTGCCGTGTTCTTGATGAAGCCAATGCGATAACGCTCATCTTCCGCAGGCAAGCCCGCAGCTTCTGCTTGGGCCTTATGAGCCGCCGCTTCCAAAAGAATGGCCGCTTCACCCTCATAGCAAGGGTGAGTGCACACGCCTAACAGAGCCGACGCCGCATCGAAGATGCGCCCGACCGAAGACGTTTCGGGAGTATTCAGGCCCTTTTCGATCATCTGCTCAAACACTTCGGCATTCGGAACGCATTCGGATACGAACTTCTTAGCCTGCTCGTGTTCCAACAGATCAAACGACCATAGAGCGCCATAGGCAATACGCGCAGGGTCTTTGATGGCAGCCGCACCACCTGGCAGCGGGATATAGGCGAAGTTCACAAAGCGCTCGTATGCCTGAAGGTTCGAAAGCAGAACTTCACCACCCCAAATAGCCCCATCGAGCCCGTAACCTGTGCCGTCGAACGCGAAACCGCACACGGGGCCTTCCAGATCATTCTCGCCCATAACAGAAAGAATGTGTGCATGGTGATGCTGCGCACGCGTTATGGGCAGATTCTGACTCAAAGCCCACTTGGTGGAAAGATATTCAGGATGATAGTCGCACACTATGCGCTTGGGCTCGAAATGCAGCAAGCTCGCATAGCGACGGCGCGTTTCGTTCCATGCGTCAAACACCGCAGCGCTTTCCAAATCTCCCACATGCTGAGAAACGAACGCCTTGCCAGCGCGTGCGTAGGTTAATGTGCTTTTCTGCTCGGGGCCTACCGCCAAAAGCTCTTCACTTGTGCCTTCGGGGCACGGAGCCGAAATGGGAAGCGGGGCATAACCACGGGCACGGCGGATAAACTGAACAATATCGCCCGCAGCACCGCCGTTAAGGATACGGATAACGGAATCGTCATAGCGCCCCACGATTTCACGGTTGTTCACCAGGAAGGCGTCGGCCACGCCAGCAAGCTGGGAAAAGGCCGTTTCTTCGTCGATAACGATGGGTTCATCGTGAATGTTGCCCGATGTCATAACAAGCATGCCGCCACATTCGTGAAGCAGCAAGTGCTGAACAGGCGTAGTGGGCAGCATTACGCCCAGTTCGGGCAGGTTATCTGCCAGGCCCTTCGCAAACGTCGCATCAGGGCGCTTGCGCAGCAACACGATGGGGCGCGCAGGGCTCGTGAGCTGGCGCGCTTCGGCATCGTTTACTTCGCAAAGAGTGCGAACCTCTTCCGCTGAAGCAACCATAACAGCAAACGCCTTGCCGGGGCGATGTTTGCGCTGGCGCAGTGTGGCAAGTGCCGCCTCGTTGGCAGCATCGCACACCAAGTGGTATCCGCCCAAACCCTTAACAGCAACGATGCCGCCTTCCGCAATAATCTTTGCGGCACGGTGGAAAATCTCGTCGGATTCCTCGACGTTTTTCGCCCAGGAAATGCCTTCGGGCGAAAGGCCGCCCGCGCAGCCCGATTCAATCCAGCCAATTTCAGGGCCACACTCAAAGCACGCATCGGGTTGTGCGTGGAAGCGCCTATCGGCGGGGTCGGAATATTCCTCCTGGCATGCTGGGCACATAGTAAACTGCGCCATTGATGTTTCGGGGCGGTCGTAAGGCAGCTTGCGCATGATGGTAAAGCGCGGACCGCAGTTGGTGCAGTTGATAAAGGGGTAATGATACCGACGATTATTCGGGTCGAACAATTCTTCCACGCAAGCGTCGCACGTTGCCAGATCAGGCGAAACCAGCGTAGTTTCGCCCTGCTCCGCCGCATCGGAAAAACGAATCTCGAAGGCATCAAACCCCTGCACGGAAACTTCCGCAATTTCAATTTCGCTTACTTGCGCAGCGGCGGGCGCCTCTTCAGAAAGAGCCAGCACAAACCTGTCGAGCGGCAAGGTTTCACCTTCGGCATGCACCCTCACGCCCTCAACATCGTTCAAAACCCAACCGGTAATATCTCGTTTTTTTGCCTCACGATAGACAAAGGGGCGGAAACCCACCCCTTGCACTACGCCAGATATTTTCAGATCAAGCGCCTCACGCGTCATGCGTTGATTGCCTCCTTGAACGCCTTAACCAAGGCACGAATAGACACCGCGGAGTTGTCAGGCAAATGCACCTGAACGCAGCGGCGTCCACGATCGGAAAGAATTGCGAAGTCACCCGAAGCCTGAGCCTTTGCAAGTTCGCCCAAGCTCTGTGCACGGGAGTCTTCGATGGCAATATCCTTCGGCTCTTCTGCCGAGATAATCAGGAACACCCCTTCATTCGGGCCTCCCTTATGAAGCTGACCGGTGGAGTGCAGGTAGCGCGGCCCAATTTCCAGGCACGACGCTGCACCCAAACGGTCGGCAACCGAGTGGCGAATTTCCTCCAGCGCTTCACGGCGACCTTCGCCCGTGAAGGGGAGGAATGCATTCAAGCTGAAGTAATCGCCAGGCACAATGCTGCCAAACAGGGCGCGCAATGCGGAAACGAGTGATTCATCTTCAACGGATTCGCGAAGAGCTTCGGACACATGCACCTCAACGTCGCCGACAGGAATGCCGGCAAGGCCCTTTTCCACGAACTCAGGGCTGCGGGCACCATTGGCAAGAATGCTGAGCACTTCCTTCTTGGCAACCGCAACGTCGGGCTGGTCGAAGGGGCACACCTTCATCAGATAGCCAACCATGGCAATGGCGTATTCCCACATAACGAAGTGGGCAGCCACTTCCTCCACGTTTAGAACCTTGAAGCTCATACGCGGAATGGCAGGGTCGATGAACTCGAGCGCATGGCTGAAGTTTTGGCGATCGTCCCACAGATCAGTTTTGGTGTTGTAGGTAATAACCGTGCGATCGTGCGGATCTTCGCGCAGAACCAGCGAGTCAACCTCGATGTTGGGTAGGATACCGAAGCCGTTCTTGCCTAAGCTTTCAGCTACCAACTGCTCAATCCACAAACCAAGTACGCGGCCGCGCTTTGGCGTGAAAAACGAAAACTTGTCGCGCCCATTTTTATAGTTGTCGAACAGGAACGCTGCCAAGTTCGATGCAGGGTTGTCCAGGTCGTCGGCGGAACACAGTTCCTCGGCATTGCGCGCGCTTTCCATAACCTTTTTGATGTCGATGCCCACCAAAGCGGCAGGAACCAAACCGAAAACGGAAAGAGCGGAATAGCGACCACCAACCGTGGGCTCACCAGAAAATACCTTAGCCCAACCTTCTTCCTTGGCACGCGCCTCAAGCTCAGAGCCAGGATCGGTGATGGCAATCAGGTGAGAGGGGATTTCTTCCTCCGGCAAGGTTTCCGCCAAAATGGTGCGAACCGCTTTCATAACCAAGGTAGGCTCAATGGTGCCGCCCGACTTGGAAGATTGAATGATAAGCGTGGTTTTGGGGTCGCATTCAGCCAAGATGGTACGAACACGCACCGCCGATACCGAATCGAGCGTCTTAAAGGTAACAAGCGACGAATCAGGCTTATTGTACTTGGTAAGCGTCATCGGAGCCTGGGTGGAACCACCCTGGCCGATGAGGATAACCGTCTTCAAACCGCGAGAAATCATCTCGTCGGCAAAATCCTGGATCTCGTCGATAGGGCACGGCGGCTCACTTGCCAGCGTTGCCCATCCCATATATTCAGCGGCGCATTGCTGCGCTTCTTCGGAAAAGCCATAAAGAGAGCTGTCCTTGCATCTAACTCGACTGGCAACCTTGCCGTCGACCAGAGCCTGGAGTGAGGGAGGGTAGATCCCCTGAATGGCAAAATCGATCATTTGTCCTTCTTTCATAGGTCTTCCAATTTTACCAAATGGCAACACATATGCCACCTTCACCCCGTTGCTGTATAGAAAGTGCCATTTAAGTGATCTTATTGCCGCTGGTCAGATGAATTTACCTCAAAGGAAAACCCAACAACGGCACATGCTACGATCCAGGAAAACGAAGCACTTGACGCAACCCCGTTCAAGGCAGGAGGAACAGAAATGTCCATCACGTACGATTTCTCAGGGAAAACGGCTGTCATTACTGGCTCGGCGCGCGGCATCGGGCGGCGCATTGCGGAACGATTCTACGAGGCAGGCGCCCATGTTGCCTTGTGCAGCATTTCGCCAAACGGCAAAGAAGAGCTGATGCAGGAAATCGCTGGTGACGACCGCAGCCGTATCATTGCAAAGCCCGTCGATATGACGCAGGTCGACCAAATCAGGGCATTCTTCGAAGTGGTAGTGGAAAAGTTCGGCTCATTCGACATCCTGGTGAACAACGCAGGAATCTTTACAAATGAGACCATCGAAACCGTTACCGAAGCCGATTGGGAACGCGTAATGGACACGAACTTGAAGTCGATGGTCTTCGCCAGCCAATGGTTTGCAAGCTACAACCGGGACCACGGCACAGGCGGCAGCATCGTGAACATCGCCTCGGTTTCCAGCGTTACCTATATCCCGCACAACTTGCTATACAACATCAGCAAAGCGGGTGTGGTCACACTCACCAAAACGCTCGCACGCGATCTGGGACCTTCAAACATCCGCGTAAACGCCGTGGGGCCTGGCAGTATTCCTACCGACTTGAATGCGGCACTCTACGCCGACAAGCAGCGCGAAATTGATTTGCGCAATAAGATCCCACTCGGCCGCCGCGGCACCAAAGACGATATCGCCAACTGCGTGCTGTTTTTGGCGGCTGATGAGTCCTCGTATCTGACAGGGCAGGTTATATTTGCCGAAGGGGGCTGGTTATTGGCTTAGGGCATCTCCTTTGGATGGGCAACACCCACTCGAATGTTGCCGAGCCTCTGCGGTGCACATTAACTCCCTTTTCAGGGGCGTTTTGTTGCAACCGTGTTTACAACGTAAAAAAAGACCCGCCGAAGCGGGTCTTTGAATTGTGGTGGTCGGGGCGGGACTTGAACCCGCGACACGCGGATTTTCAATCCGCTGCTCTACCAGCTGAGCTACCCAACCGAAAGCATCATATCTGACGCGAGTTGTTATATTACCGATAGGTCTTCTATACGTCAAGCCTTTTATGCAACAAATATTTCAAGCTTTAACCAAGATCCGCAACAACCCGCAGATGGATTTCCAGACCATTCCATTTTCCCCGATAAACACGAGCAGGAAATTATAGAGCGTACTAATGCGGGTAAAAAATCGAGGCACCCACAATGGGTGCCTCGATTCAACAAACAGCTTATTCCCAGGCAGAACGGCCCTGCAATGCACGGCGGCCGATATCGGAACGGTACTGAACACCTTCGAATTTGATGAGCTCGCATGCCTCATAGGCACGGTTACGAGCCTCTTCGAATGTATCACCCAGAGCAACTACGTTCAAAACACGACCACCAGCCGTAATGAGCTCGCCATCAGGGTTCAAAGCCGTACCGGCATGGAAAACGATAACCCCATCAAGATCCTGAGCCTCTTCCAGGCCAAGGATAACCTTGCCCTTTTCATAAGACCCTGGGTAGCCTTCGCTTGCCAAAACAACGCTCACTGCCCATTTATCGGACCAGGAAAGAACAATATCCTCGGGACGACCTTCTGCAACAGCAAGCATGATGTTCACCAGATCACCTTCAAGGCGAGGCAATACCACCTGGGTTTCAGGGTCGCCGAAGCGCGCATTGAACTCCAGCACTTTCGGGCCTTCGGGCGTAAGCATGAACCCGCCATACAGGCAGCCGCGATAGTCGTTTTCGAACGGATCCTTTGCCGTAGCGGCAGCGGACTGCTCCATGATGGAAATCATGGTTGCCATTTCTTCTTCAGTGACAATAGGCACCGGGGAATACACACCCATGCCGCCTGTGTTGGGACCAAGGTCACCATCGTAGGCGCGCTTATGGTCTTGCGCGGGAGCCATACAAAATGCCTTGCCATTGGAAACGAAAGCCAGAAGCGAGCACTCGGGACCGGTCAGCATTTCCTCCACAACAACAGTCTGACCCGCATCGCCAAAGCTGCCGTCAAAGCAAGCCTCAACGGCATCAAGCGCCATATCAAGCGTTTCGGCAACCACAACACCCTTGCCCGCGGCAAGGCCGTCAGCCTTAACAACCAATGGAGCGCCCAGCTCTTTGCAGTATGCGCGAGCAGAAGCGGCGTCGGTGAAGCTCTGGTAACGTGCCGTAGGTATACCGTTTGCATCCATGAAGCGCTTGGAATAAGTCTTAGAGCCTTCCAGCTGAGCGCCTTGCGCATCAGGGCCGAACACGGGAATGCCCGCTTCGCGGAGAACGTCAGCAACACCAGCCACGAGGGGGGCCTCAGGGCCGATTACAACCAATTCGATGTTGTGAGCCTGGGCAAATGCAAGTACCGCCTGAGCGTCTTCAGCATTGAGATCCTTAACGTTGCGAGCGATGTTTGCCGTACCACCATTACCGGGAGCCACGTACAGCTCGGTGCAACGAGGCGATTTCGCAAGCGCCCACGAAATAGCATGCTCACGGCCACCGCCGCCAAGAACCAGAATGTTCATGGTTCAAACCTTTCTTGTTTGATGCCAAAAAGCACCCCCGCAGGTTATTCCGCGAAGGTGCTTTGCTTGTTTTGCTTTACTGGGTGAATCCCATATTGCTAGCGGCTCTCCCAGCCATTGAAGATAGTCTGGTTGCGGTCAGGGCCAACAGCGATGATGGACGCCTTTACGCCAGAAACCTCTTCAAGGTACTTAACGTAGCTCTGCGCATTTGCGGGCAGGTCTTCGAACTTCTTGCAATCGGAGATATCGACGCCCTCCCAGCCAGGAAGTTCTTCGTAAATAGGCGTTACGTTTTTCGGATAGATAACCGAATGCTGCATAGGGAAGTAGTCGTAACGCTGACCGTCTGCCTCATAAGCAACGCATACTTTGATGCGGGGAACGCAGGAAAGAACGTCAAGTTTGGTAAGAGCCATGTCGGTCATGGAGTTGACCTCTACCGCGTAGCGAGCCTGAACTGCATCGAACCAACCGCAGCGGCGCTTGCGACCGGTGGTTACACCGTATTCGCCGCCCGTCTTGCACAGAAGCTCGCCAGTTTCGTCATGAAGCTCTGTAGGGAACGGACCGGAGCCAACGCGCGTGATGTACGCCTTAGCAATGCCCAGGACCTTGCCGATTGCCTTCGGACCCACACCAGAACCGGTGGGCGCGCCGCCAGCGCAGCACGAAGAAGAGGTTACGAAGGGATAGGTGCCATGGTCAACGTCGAGCATGGTGCCCTGAGCGCCTTCGAACAGCACGTTCTTGCCAGCACGGAGCTCTGCATTCAGCAGCTGCGTGGTTTCGGCCATATGATCGCGCATAACGTCGGCGTAGGGGAGATACATCTCGCAGATCTGATCAACCGTATAAGGTTCAAGATCGTAGATCTTGGTAAGGATCTGGTTCTTTAGGAACAGGGCAGCTTCAACCTTCTCACGGAAGATCTTTTCATCGAGCAGGTCCTGAACACGGATGCCGCAACGAGAAATTTTATCTTCGTAAGCAGGGCCGATACCACGCTTGGTAGTGCCGATCTTGTGCTTGCCCAAATGACGCTCAGACGCACCATCGAGATCGATGTGGTACGGCATGATGATGTGAGCGTCACAGGAAATGCGCAGACGATCGCAGGAGAAGCCTTCGCCCTGCAGCATGTTCATCTCTTCAACGAGAACCTTCGGGTCGATAACGCAACCGTTGCCGATAACAGGCGTGATGTGATCATACATAACGCCAGAAGGAATCAGATGAAGCGCCAGCTTGGTATCGCCGTGGATAACCGTGTGGCCTGCGTTGTTTCCGCCCTGATAACGAACAACGTAATCGTAGTCGCTCGAAATAAGGTCAGTGATCTTGCCTTTGCCCTCGTCGCCCCACTGAGCGCCAAGGAGAACCGTGCTTGGCATGAAAGGTCCTTTCGATGTTTTAATAATTAGCCAGGTGCAACGCACCAAAGCGCGCAACAAGCCCTAGCAACCAAAATCATACTACAGTTGAATCAAATTGCTTCGCGGATCAACAGTTCCCATCAAGGCTGCAACGTCTGAATGGCATGTAAACAAAATTACCTGCCGATACCGTGCCAATTCCGCCAAAGCACGGGCAGCTTGCGCGCGCCGCTCGTCGTCGAAATTGACCAATATGTCATCGCACAGCACAGGAAGCCCGCGGCCAACATTTACAGCCGTAAGAAGAAGGGCAATGCGCAGGCTCAAATACAACTGTTGACGCGTACCCAGCGAAAGCAGATGAGGTGGGCGCACGGTTTTAACCGCATCAATCACTTCTAGTTCACCCTGGACGTTCATGCGCACCTGCCGCCAGGCACCATCAGTCATCTGCGAGAGCAAGCGCGAAGCGGTGCGGTATACCTCAGGTTGGCTTTTGCGTTCCCATTCGGCAATTGCCGCTTCAAGGGACCGTTTGGCAATGAACAGCACCGAGAGCCTTCGGTACGTTTCCCGCAGGCGCGCCTCCACCTCTTCGCATTTGAACTTCGCCTCGTCGAAATCGGTTGAGCTTCGAGCGGCAGCCAAACGTTCCGACAGCTCTCCGTACTGGCGATCTGTTTCGGCCGCTGCAGCCGCCGTCTTAGCACGGTCCTGCTCTTTGCGCTCGATGGCTTGGGATATCGCCTCCAGCGATGCGCCATCGTCGAAGCCCGCCTTGCGGCACAGCTCCACGCGTTGGTTTTTGCATTCGGCTAGCTCCTTGCGAATACTTGCACACTGAAGGGATCGTGCCTGATGGTTCAGGTTTTCTGTTGCGCAAGAAGTGCGGTAATCGTCAAGCTGATCCAGCAATCGACGGGCACGACGAAGAGAACCAGCAGCAGCCTTCAGGCCGTTTGCCTCCAAGAAACCTACGACTTGGGCATCGAAATCACGGAGAGACCGCTCGCAGGCTTGCACTGTTTTCTTATCCTGCTGAACCACCCAGTCACGCTTCTTCAGCTCCTCGTCGAGCTCGTCTTCGCCAGGAATCGGCTTCAACGCTATCGAAACACCTGTCGCACCGATTACCAGGGCAAACGCAACCAGGGCCACTCCGGCAATCAGGTAAGAGACACCGCCATGATCAGGAGAGCTGTACAAAACAAACGAACCGGCGAACGCCATAAGCAGCGTTAACGCCAAAGCCAATCCGAGTTTCACTTTGCGCTGCGAAGCAAACTGGATCTTGCTGTCGGCGGCCTTTGCCCGCTCGGCAAACACTTCGTAATCCGACTGAGAGCGAACAGCATCCATGCGTGCAGCATCTAGAGAATGCTCCAATTTCGCGCGACGGCGCTCGAAATCTTCAAGGCTATCTGCAAGCTGATACTGATCTTCCCTGCTCAAGCCGACCAGTTCGGCGAGCTCATGCGGCGGCTCTCCCTCATGCATGGAGGCTTCATCCTCCAAACGCAACGCCTCATGGAGCGATGTGCGCGATTCTTCGATAGAACGATCAATTTCCTCCACACGAGCGCGGAGTGTTTTCAGGCCTTCTATTTCCGCATTAAGCTTCTGCTGCGTTTGCGCAAGCAAATCTCTCCGCGGACCCCACGAAGCAAGCATTTTCTCCTGTGTGCGCAGCGCACCTGCCTCTTCGCGTCCTTGATGAACCAACTCGCGCAAACGAAGCCGCTCTTCCGTTAAGTTGGGCACCGAATTCGGATTCTTAGCGGAGCGGGAAAGCTCCTGTTTGATACGTTCGTTCACTTCGTCAAGCGCATGAGCAGGGGAAGACCCTGTACCAGAACCAGCGGTAAGCAAATGGGCCGTTACTTCGTTATGACGATCGAGACGCAAAAGCTCATCGCTCGTTAACGCGAAAATGGTGTTGTAGGTTTCCTGGTCAATGTCGGCAAGCAGCCCTGTAGGAACGGTTATCCCTTCGCTGTTCTTGGCGCGCTTGACCTCGGACACTTCGCCATTCGAGCTGTCACGGAAGAAGAGGCTCCCTACACGCTCTGCCGATTCGGGACGATACGAATTGCCCTGGCCCCTAGAGCTCGGCCAACCGAACAAAACGCCCTTCACCAATTCATTAAGCGTGGTTTTGCCAGCTTCATTGGGGCCGTATACCACATTCAAACCAGGAGAAAACGGGCCTACAATAATGTTCGAGAATTTCCCGAAACTCGACATCTTCACATGCTCAAGAAATAAGGGGCTGATGCGTGCCTCGTCACTGGTATTTTTCTTTTTGCCCATTACGCCTCACGCCCCAACAGATCGAGCACAAGCGTTTCAGCCTCATCGCATAAAGAGGGCATTGCGCGACCAAGCGTTTTAGGCAAAGGAAGGTCACGGCTGCAGAATTCGTCTTCCATACCCTGAAGCGCCGCCGCATCACCTTTGCGATACTCATCGAGCGCACCAAGGTATGCCGCAGGGAACAGACCCTCGGTACGAAGAGCCTCTTTGTTGAAAGGAACCGAAGTGCGGCCCTGGATATCGTCGATAAAGAAAAACGGATACGAGTCGTTCACCGCCTGACGAATATCATCAAGCACACGAGCGTCAAGACGAGAATGGAGGCTCGTCTTGCCAGTAAGGACCACACGGAATATCATGCGCTGACAGCACGCATCGGCATTGGCGGCGAACTGCGCAGAAACAATGCGCTCCTGAACATCGGCAACCGTTGGGCACTCAGACACATCCACCTCCAAGCGGCACCATTCAACTTGCGACATGGGAAGGAAGTCTGCCTGAACGGAGGATCCCTGCGAAAGCGTAACCTGATACACCCCATGAGGGCCAGTTTCCACCACGCTCCTGCCCTGAGGGCACCCAGAAAAGGCAATGCGCGGGCATTGAGGAGTAGGCAGCAGGCGCGGCTGATGGACGTGACCGCACGCCCAATAATCAACATCTCGCGAAAGCAAGATTTTAGGTTGCACCGGCGAGCGTGTAGGATCAATATCGAGGCCTGTATGCAGAACGCCAACCATAAAAGGCGCCTGAACACCCAGCTCACGCTGGGCAGTTTCACGTGAAACCCCTTCAGAGATATCAACACCAGCAGGCCAAGATTGGCTGAAGTACCCGCGTCCGCCAATCAATGCAAGGGGTTCGCCTTCACGTTCGTACAGCGCAAAGCTGGGCTTGCCCGCGCCCAGCAAATGGGCGTTTTCCGGCAAGGCAGAAAAGCTGTTATCCCACGACGTAAAGGGATCATGATTGCCCGTTACAAAGTACACGGGAATGCCCGCATCGTTGAGCCTTTCCAACCCCGATACAAACAGAGAAAAATCGGCATACGAAGGGCGCGAATCGTCGAATATATCACCCGCAACCACCACAAAATCGACCTGCTTCTCTATAGCGGTGTCGACAATGCGCCGATACGCATCTGGGATTGCCTTCAGCAGCACGTCAGCCCACAAGGGCGAGCTTGCGCGGAGCCCCTTGAACGGCGCCCCCAAATGCAAGTCGGCTGCATGTATGAACGTAATCGTGCTCAACCCAGCCTGCCTCTCGTAAGACTAGTAACGCGAATCGTCGAAATGATTGGTGAACTTGGTGAATTCAGGGATGAATGTAAGCGGAATATCGCGCGTCGGGCCACTACGATTCTTCGCCACAATAAGCTCTGCCATGCCCCAGTCAGGGCGGCTGTCCGATTCGGCCTCAGCTTCTGTGGTGCTTCGGTCGATGAACATAACAATGTCGGCGTCCTGCTCGATGGAGCCCGATTCGCGAAGGTCGGAAAGCATCGGGCGTTTGTCGGTACGCGACTCAACACCACGGGAAAGCTGCGAAAGCGAAATAATGGGCACTTCAAGTTCCTTTGCCAGAACTTTCAGACCACGTGAGATTTCGGCAACCTCAACGGCGCGGTTGTTGGGATGGGGGATTACCGGCTGCATAAGCTGCAGATAGTCAACAATGATCAAGCCGTTCTTCTTGTTGCGCATCATACGGCGTGCCTTGGTGCGCAGCTCGACAATAGAAAGACCGGCCGAGTCGTCAACATACAACTCGCAATTGGAAAGGTCGCTGGAAGCCTGGATAAGCTGGCTCCAATCCCCTTCGGTAAGCTGACCGTTGCGCATGCGCGAAAGAGCAAGACCCGCTTCCGCCGCCAAAAGCCTCTGCGTGATTTCGTTGGAACTCATTTCCAAGCTGAAGAACGCCACAGGTGCGCCAGACTTAGCGGCATTGGCCGCAAGGTTCATGGCGAACGACGTTTTGCCAACAGCAGGACGGGCAGCCAGAATGATAAGGTTACCCGGGCGCAAACCGCAGAAAAGCTTATCCACATCGATGAAGCCGGTGGGCACACCTTGAAGCATGCCTTCACGGTTGCCCATTTCGGCAATTTCCTCATTCGCTTCTACCAGCAATTCCTGAATGCCCTTAAAACTGGAATTTACCGTTTGCTCGGTAACGCCGAACAACGCCGCTTCCGACTGAGAAATAAGTTCCTTCGGATCGGCAGGAGAATCGTAGGCAAGCGACGTGATTTGAGCCGCGCTCATAAGGAGTTCACGACGAATGGCGTCGCGGCTTACAATTTCAGCATGATGCTGCCAGCTGGTGAACGCAAACGTGTTGTCAGCAAGCTCCAGCAGATACTGCTGGCCACCAACTGCTTCCAACTGTCCCGCTGCCTTCAGGTTGTCGGAAACGGAAATAACATCGATCGGGATGGAACGCGCGTTCATTTCGCGCATTGCTTCGAAGATCATTTTGTGAGCTGGTCGGAAGAAGCTTTCGGGCTTCAGTTTCAAGGACACTTCCTCAAACACGCCCGTCGACAAAAGGCATGCCGCTAAAACCGTTTGCTCAGCCTCAATGTTCTGAGGCAATGACTTGCGCGCTTCAGAAGCTGGCTGATTGTTTTCAGGCATGGGGGTCTGCTCCTTGGTGGTTCGATGGTTTGCACCCTCATAATACCTGCTTTGTTGTTCAGTCCCTATAGAGGACCAAGCAACAACACCAAATAGCAAGACCCTGTCGAGGAAATGCCCTCGACAGGGCCGCAATCAGGCTCCACTCAACTTGGCAATTAGTACAGTGGCGGGGAAGTTTTGTAGGAGTCCAAGTCGGGGAAGTTCAAGTCGTGGTTATCGATGTCGCGATCGATAAGGATTGAAGCTAAACCCCAATCAGCCGAAATGCGCGGATCGTTATTGTTCGCAACAAAATAGAAAAGGCCACCCTTTCGGGTGGCCTTTCAAAAAAGCAGATAAGAAACTACTCAGCAGCTTCTTCGGTTGCCTCTTCTGCCTCTACTGCTTCTTCGGCAGCTTCCTCAGCAGGGGCAGCGAAGGTTGCCTCGTCGCCTACGAGCAGGGCGAGGTTAGCCTTGATGTCGCGATAGAGAGACACAACAACGGTGTGCTCGCCAGCGGACTTGATGGCATTCTTGATCTCAACGCGACGGCGGTCGATGTCGAGGTCAGCCTGAGCCTTAACAGCGTCAGCTACCATCTGAGCGGTTACGGAGCCAAAGAGAACGCCCTCTTCGCCTACGCGAACCTCAACCTTAACGGTAAGAGCCTCGAGCTGAGCCTTCATCTTGTTGGCATCAGCAATGCGGTTCTCTTCGCGAGCAGCGATGTTGTGCTTGCGCTGCTCGAGCTGCTTCAGGTTGCCCTTGGTTGCCAAAACGGCCATACCCTGGGGAAGCAGGTAGTTGTTAGCAAAGCCGGGAGCTACGTCTACAACGTCGCCTTCGCCGCCCTTGTTCTTAACTTCGGTAAGAAGGATAACTTTCATTTCATCCTCCTCTTTAGCGATTACGGCGATCGCCGCGGCCGCTTACAGCAGGCACAGCGTAGGGCATGAGAGCCATTTCGCGTGCGCGCTTAACAGCATTGGCGATATCGCGCTGGTGCTGGGTGCAAGCGCCCGTAACACGGCGGGGCTTGATCTTCCCACGGTCAGTAACATACTTGCGCAGCATCTGAGTGTCTTTGTAGTCGACGTATTCCGCATGATCCTTGCAGAACTGGCAATACTTTCGACGAGGCTGCTTGGTGTAGTCAGACATGTTAACCTCTTTCGAATGATTAGAACGGAATGTCGTCGTCGTAAACGGAAGCATCTACAACCGGTGCAGCCATCGGGGCTGCCGCCATCGGTGCCTGAGCCATAGGCGCTGTCATGGGTGCCGCGGCGCGAGGAGCACCATCGTTGCGGCTGGTCATGAACTCGATCTCATCAACAATGACTTCGATCTTGCTACGCTTCTGGCCATCGCGTTCCCACTGGCTCCAACGAAGCTTTCCTTCGATGGCTACCTTGCTACCCTTGGAAAGGAAGCGGGAAACGCTCTGTGCGCGAGCACCAAACATAGTGCAATCAATGAAGTTGGGGTAATCTTCCCATTCACCCGTCTGCTGGTTCTTGCGGCGATCGTTGACTGCGACACCAAAGCCCAGAACAGGCATGCCACTTGCAGTGGAACGCAAATCGGGATCACGAGTAAGGTTTCCGCTGATTACAACTCGATTGATACTCATATCGATACCTCTTTCACAACGTGGACTAGTCCGTCCACCTTTTGATTTCCTTGAAAATTAATCGCGATCGGTGCGAGCAACGATCATGTGACGTACAACAACATCAGAGATGCGGAGTACGCGGTCGAGTTCAGCAATGTTGCTGGGCTCTGCATGGAAATCGATAAGGGTGTAATCACCGTCGGTCAGACCGTTGATTTCGTAAGCGAGCTTGCGCTTACCCCAGTTATCAACATTATCAACGACACCGTTACCTTCTGCGAGGGCGGTCTCGATACGCTTCATAACAGCGAGACGAGATTCTTCGTCGATAGACGGAGCTACAAAATACAAGAGTTCATAAGCCTTCATCAGTTCACCTCCTCTGGACTTACGGCTTCGGGTTTAAAGGCTACCCCGAAGCAGGAAATTAGCCTTGTTAGGTTACCAAACAAGGAAAGGAAGAACTGATGACTTTACGAGAACTCACGGTTTGCACACATTAGCCTTACGGATTTCCTGAAACCATCCTATTCCCCTTATCTGAAATTGGTGCGAAAAGCATGCGAAACTCCTGCGAAAGCTTGGCGGCGGCCCGGTTTCCGCATAAGCCTCATACCTTGTTTCCGAATAACGGATTCAGCGCGCAAAAAACAGGAGCCGGCATCGCTGCCGGCTCCCTCGACCGAGTTTTCTATTCCTCGGTTGCTTCTTCCTGTTCTTTAGGATCGAGGGTTCCCTCCACCTCAAGCTCAAGCTTGAGGTTTTCCATAAAGTTGGGAGCAGGACCGATGTAGACAACCTCACGTTCAATGCCGTCCTCATCGTAAAGGTAGCCAAATGCGTACCCCTGCTCTTCGCCAGGCAAACCACCTTCGGCGATAAGCGCGTCCTTCTGGCCTTCATCGGTGTCAACATAACCGTCGTAGCAGAAAGCGTATGCCGTAGCGCCGCGAGCGCCCTGGACCTCTTTACGGGCAGCCAGGAAGCACTCCTCGGCATCATCGCCCGGATGCGTTTCAATGAAGAGATTTTCCTTTACCGCAAGACCAGTGAAGGGGATAACGTCTTTGCCCGCTTCCATCTTGTCGGCAGCTTCATCCAAAACAGCGACGATAACAGCCTTCAGCACGTCGTCAACGTCTTCTACGGGGATATCGTTTTCGGGATCTACCACACGATCTACCATGGTCGTCCTTTCCCTTTTCTTCTAAACCAATGCAGCCCAGTGTACTCTCGCGAGCAAAAAAGCCCAACCCAAACTCCGCCAACGAGCACAACCCATCCATGAAGGTTGGGAGTATGGGGACAGGTCCCATATCCCCAGCCTAAGGAAAAGGTCCCACCGCAAGAGATTGTGCAGGGGGCGCTACCTCGGTGCGCTACAACTAGGTGGGAAAATGGACCTGCCCCTATACTTCCAGATATGCAGCTTGACTGTCTATACGAAAAAAGGCCCGCCAAAGGCAGACCTTAAAACACTGGCGGAAGGGGAGGGATTTGAACCCTCGTTACCGGGAGTACCGGTAAAACGGTTTTCGAGACCGCCGCATTCAGCCGCTCTGCCACCCTTCCAAAATATGTATCAGCCACCAAAGGAGCTGGTGAAAAAGAAAGCGCCCAAAACAGGCGCTTTCGAAAAATCACTGGCGGAGAGATGGGGATTCGAACCCCAGATACGCTTTTGGCGTATACACGATTTCCAATCGTGCTCCTTAAGCCAGACTCGGACATCTCTCCAGCTGCAGCGCTTCCCGCGCATGCAAGGATGTACTTTACACCATCTTAGTACCGGTTGACAAGAGAAAAATAGCCATCTTCTGACAAGATTTTTAAAGGAACTTCAAAAAGGTCGGAGACACACTCGGTAGTAAGGGCTTCCTCCTTGGGCTTGTCCCCATAAAGTTTGCCGTCTTTGATCATTACCACACGCTTGATTTCAGGAATAATGTCTTCGGGATAGTGCGTAACCAAAATAATCGACTTGCCAGCAGCGACTAAATCACGCATTGCCTTGCGAACGAAATACATGCCTTCGGGGTCGAGTGCCGTAGTCGGCTCGTCGAACACCAATACTTCAGGGTCATGGACAAGCGCACGGGCAATAAGCACGCGACGAGCCTGGCCAGAAGACATCGTCATGATGTCTCGATCGGCGTGCTCCTTCATTCCCAGGAATTCCAAAGCACGCAAGGCCTTTTCCTTCCCTGCTTCGGTCATGTTGTGGCGGCGGGGAACACCAAGAACGCCAAACAACCCGCCATACACCACATCAAGAGCTGGGAGATGAACGGTTATCTGATCTTGCATCGTTGAAGAGACAATACCTAAGCATTGCTTAACCTCTTCGAGCGTGACTAACGACTTTCCTTTGAACAGTACCGGGGGCTCATCGCGATGAAGAGGAAACACTTCGCGGGTTATGAGGTGGATAAAGGTCGATTTTCCAGCACCATTAGGGCCGATAAGGGCAATGCTTTCGCCTTGCTGCAGGGTGAAGTCCCCTACATTCAAAATCTCTTTTCCCTTACGACGAACTACGGCGTCATGAAGCTCAATAAGAGGCGGTTTCGTTTCCATTGCTTGCCTTTCTAGATAAACCAAGGCCACCTCATGCGAGGTGGCCTTGAGAAAGCCTGATTAATTGGTTTTTACTGACCGGAATTCTCGGAATCTGAGCTCTGCTCATTGGAAGATTCCGACGAGCCCTCCGTAGCCGACGCATCAGCATTGGTATCAGCGGAAGCCCCATTGCTAGAGCCATCGGAGTTATCGCTCGACGAATCGTTGTTGTCGTATTTGGTCATATCAAGGTTGTAGGGGACATTCTCGGGCATATCGTTGTTCTGGATGTCCGCCTGAGCCTTGTAGTCGTTGAACCAATTGGAATATGCCGTGGACTTGCTCTGATCCTTCACAATGTTCGAAATGTAGTCAACGAACTCCTGAGGGTATGCAGAAAGGCTGGTTGCCTTGCCGTCGCAGGTGAACTCATCGGTGCACTTGATGATGTGAATGCCGTAATCGCTCGTTACCAAACCAGATACCTGGCCAACGGAAAGGCCATCAAGGGCGTCGGTGTAGTCGGTTACAAAGGAATTGATAGCGTCCCAACCAACATTGCCACCGTCGGCTGCAGAGGCCGTATCGGTGGAGTACTGCTTGGCAGCTTCGGCGAAGTCAAGCGTTCCCGCGTTGATCTGATCGAGCACTTCCTGAGCCTTTTCGGTGTCACCCGAAGCGAACAAGATATGAGAAGACTTCTTAGCACCGTTAAACATGGTGTAATACGTGTTCAGCATATCTAGAACTTTAGAATCATCAGCGGTGGCTGCATCTCCAGCAACCGCGTCCTCCAAGGCCTTATCAAGCAAGCCAGCTTCGACGGACTCGCGATACTGATCCTCGGTCAAACCAGCAGAGGATAGAGCCTGCTTCCAAGCATCATCGCTGTCGTAGTTGGCCTTCATGTTGTTGATCTCATCGTCAACCTGAGACTGTTCAACCGTGATGCCCTTTTCGTCGCACGCCTGTTTCTTCAGCTCGTTTTCGACGTAGTAATCGATTACCTGATCGCGAACGGTGGCAGGATCAAAGGAATTCTCCTTCATCCAATTGCCCCAGTCGTCGTCGCTGGTGAGGTCTGAGCTAGTGCGGAAGTCCTGAATGTACTTAGTGATGGTGTCTTCCTGAATCTCAGCGCCATTTACCGTTGCTGCAACGCCGCCGGTATAGCCGTAATTCGTGCCACCACAACCAACCAAGGCAATGCAGCAGGCGGCGGATACGCCGACAACAGAAATCTTGCGAAGAAGAGCTCCGTGCTTCATGTATGTTCCTTTTTCCTACGGTACGAAACGAGGTCGCACCCGATGAGCAGGTGCAACGCATGCTATTTTTGCACAACGTCAATTTCGTGATTTCGTTCGCACAATTTGCCCACGTATCACCGCTGTTTAATCACACCCCCTCCATAAAAGGAGCTTCCTCTATCGAGGTCGGCGAAAAGCGACAGCCCTGGCGCTCGAAATTCCCGAGCAGCGTGCCAACCGCTCCGAAAAACCCGATTCGGACGCAGCGTCCTGTTTCACGTGAAACGAAATATCTTGCACTCCACCCAGATAATCCACTTTTTGTTGCATGACCACACAACTCCTCGTTGTGAAAACAAAAATCTCGGCTTTCTTGCAGCTTTTTTGCGATTGCGGACTCCTTTCCCCTATCTGCAAAGCGGAAGGGGATTGCTCCACAACTGATTTGCTGCGATTCTGGGCCACAATTTGCGCCTTTGCGCCCTGCGACAATCCGTAATCGCAAAAATGTTGCAGTTCGGGCCATATCTTTGTTTTCAGACCCTTAGGACAGCCCCAGGATGGAGCTATAGGCAAAAAGCCCCAAGAATGGCAACTCGGAATAACCCTGTATAGCACCAGGAACAGAGCAGTCCAGACACGGCGCATCTTTATCTGTGCGGTTCTTATTGCAGGCGACACTTTAAACCAGAAAGGCTGGACGATACATCGTCCAGCCTTTTAGTTGGTCAGTCTTCTTAATTTATTTCTTTCCAGACAACCCTCTGCGTAGGGAGAAGCCGGGTTAAAAGAAACTGATCTATTTATTCTTTGCTTCCTTGCGACGCTGAGTAGCGGAAAGAGTGCGTTTGCGGAGACGAATAGACTGAGGCGTTACCTCTACCAGCTCGTCGTCTTCAATGTATTCAAGCGCCTCTTCGAGCGTAAACGTGATGGGGGGCGTAAGGGAGATAGCCTTATCGGCACCAGAAGAGCGCTGGTTGCCCAGTTGCTTAGCCTTGGCAACGTTTACAACCATGTCGCCTTCCTTAGCGGATTCGCCGACGATCATGCCCTCATAGCAATCCTCGCCCGGACCAACGAACAGCTTGCCACGCTCCTGCAACGTATCAAGAGCATATGCAACCGACTTCTCCGTTGCCATAGCAATCATGCAACCGTTCTTACGGCCGATCATCTCTCCGGAATAAGGACCATATTCGCGGAAGTGATGGAACAACACCGCTTCGCCGTGGCTTACATTCAGGATCTTGGTCTTCAGGCCCATGGTGCCGCGAGAAGGAATAGCAAACGTAAGATGCGTCATAGTTTCGTCGGACACCATGTCCTCCATGATGCCGCCTGCCGTACCCATAACCTCAATTGCCTTGCCGGAGTAGTCATTGGGAACGTCGATGGTAGCTTCCTCGATGGGCTCAAGCTTGTTGCCAGCCTCATCTTCCTTATAAACAACCTGAGGACGGCCAACCTGGAATTCGAAGCCTTCGCGACGCATGGTTTCCATAAGAACAGAAAGATGAAGAACGCCACGACCGGCAACACGAATGCCCGACTTGTCTTCGGTTTCCTCAATGCGCATGGAGATGTTGCTCTCCTTTTCGCGCATCAGGCGCTCCTTCAGCTGACGAGCGCCAACGATATCGCCCTCTCGACCAACCAAGGGACTCGTGGAAGCCTCAAACACAACAGCCATGGTGGGTTCTTCAACGGCCAAAGGCTCCATCTCGACAGGATTCTCGGGGTCGGTGATAACATCGCCGATGTCAGTCTGCTCCACGCCGATAACGGCCACAATATCGCCTGCGCTGGCCTCAGGAACCTCGGCTTTGCCAAGATTCTCAAAGGTATACACCTTGCGGATCTGCGCGTTGTAACGGTTGCCGTCGGGCTGGATTACCAGAACCTGCTCTTTTTCGTGAATGGTACCGCTCTGCAGGCGGCCAATACCAATACGTCCCTCGTAGCTGCTGTGGTCAACCGTGCAAACCTGAAGGGCAACAGGGCCGTCTACGTCTACATCAGGGCAGGGGATTTCCTTCAGAATGGTATCCAGCAAGGGAACCATGTCCATGTTGCCGTCATTAACGTCGTAGCGTGCGTAGCCATTAACTGCAGAGGCATAAACAACAGGGAAATCAAGCTGCTCGTCGCTTGCACCCAACTCAACCATCAAGTCGAATACCTTGTCGACAGCAGCATCGGGGTTAGCATTGGGACGGTCGATCTTGTTGACCACAACAACGATGCGCAAACCACGCTCAAGGGCATGCGAAAGAACGAAACGGGTCTGGGGCTTGGGGCCTTCATAAGCATCAACAATGAGCAATGCGCCATCTGCCATGTTGAGAACGCGCTCCACTTCGCCACCAAAGTCAGCATGACCGGGGGTGTCGATAACGTTGATCTTAGTGTCCTTGTAATGGATGGAGATGTTCTTAGAGAGAATGGTAATGCCGCGCTCGCGCTCCTGATCATTCGAGTCGAGTACGCGTTCGGCGACTTCCTGGTTTTCGCGGAATACATGCGAGGACCAGAGCAGGCGGTCAACCAGGGTGGTTTTACCATGGTCAACGTGCGCAATGATTGCCACATTGCGGATGTTTTCCTGTTTCATCTACTTCTTCCTTCTTAAAGACGTTGTCTTGTTAACCCATAAGCGGTAAAAGCTTACCAGCGCGAAAGAGCCCAAACAGGGCAGATCAGTCGCTTTACACAAAAAAGAAGCCGTCCATTTGGACGGCTTCGAAAATTCGTGGTGGAGCATAGGGGGATCGAACCCCTGACCTCAGGCTTGCAAAGCCCGCGCTCTCCCAGCTGAGCTAATGCCCCACGTAGGTTATGTGCGATTTCGTTATCAATAAACGCTCCACCGGCAAACTCGGCTCACGGTGGAGCGTTTATCAGTAAAAAATGGTGGGCCCAAGCAGATTTGAACTGCTGACCTCACGCTTATCAGGCGTGCGCTCTAACCAACTGAGCTATGGGCCCGAAATCGCGCTCAATTAATATACTTCCTACCCCCATACGGGTCAAGAAGAATTTTGCATTTTCTTAAAAAAGTTTTTGCTGGAGTTCCCCTTGACTGCTTTCTATTTGAATAATACCAGTTCAGGACAATGTTTTTCATTTAAACAGCAAGATATATTTTTTCGAAAACAGATGGCAATGCCGCTCCTTTAGAAGAAAATCGTCCTCTTCCTTGCTAATTCCTTGTCTGAAATTAGTAATAAATTTTTGAAAAAAAGTTGGGACCCAGAAAATCTGGGTCCCAACTTCGGAAAGTATCAGTGTCTACTACTACTACTCTTCATCGAGCAGACTGGTCTGGTCCTTATGGGTGGCAGGTGCCGTCTTAGAGGATTTTTTTTCGGTGGTAGTGGAAGTGGCCACAGCAGAAACCTTGTCCTTGCCAGCAACATTCATCACATGAACGCCCTGAGTGGAGCGTCCCAGCTGCGACACGCCGGAAACCGGTGTGCGAACGACTACGCCCTCTTCGGTGATAATCATGATCTCGTCGTTCTCTTCAACGATTTTCATGGCCGAGAGCAAGCCCTTCTTGGCCGTCATGGTAATGGTATATACGCCTTGGCCTCCGCGATGATGGGAAGGATACTCCTCTACCGGCGTGCGTTTGCCATAGCCGAGCTCAGTGATAACCAAGAGTTCGGTTCCTGGACGCGCTATTTCCATACCGAGCACGCGAGCATCGGCGTTAACCGTCATGCCGCGTACGCCCATGGTGTCGCGACCCATAGCCCGAACCTCGGACTCATCCCACATAATGGCCTTGCCTGCAGAGGAAACCATCATGACCTTTTCGCCTTCAGCAACGCGCTGGACACTAATAAGCGTGTCGTTTTCCTTCAGGTTGATCGCAATCAAACCATCTCGGCGCGTGCGGTCGTAGAGCTTCATGGAGGTTTTCTTAACCATGCCAGACGAAGTTGCAAACATCAGGTACTCGTCTTCGGGGAAATCCTTGGTAGCGATAACCGCAGCAATGGTTTCGCCCTTCTCCAAGGGCAGAACATTCACGATTGCGGTTCCACGAGCATGACGAGATGCCTCAGGAATCTCGTAGGCCTTCAGACGGTACACCCGTCCGCGCGAAGAAAAGAACAGCAGATAAGCATGGGTTGAGGAAATGAAGAGATGCTCGACGAAGTCGGCTTCTTTCAAATTCACCCCTTGCATGCCCTTGCCGCCACGCTTCTGCTGGCGATACGTAGCCACGGGAAGGCGTTTCACGTAACCAGCCTTGGTTACGGTAATGGCAACTTCTTCTTCAGCAATAAGATCCTCTACATCGAGGTCCTTCGCTTCGTCGGTAATCTTGGTAATACGAGCAGAACTGAACTTTTCCTTGATTTCGGTAAGTTCTTCCTTGATTACCTGCTTCACCAGGTCTTTATCGGAAAGTAAACGCTTGTAGTAGTCGATCTTCTCGCGCAGCTCCTTCAATTCGGCTTCGATCTTCTCTCGCTCCAAGCCGGTCAGGCGACGCAGCTTCATTTCGAGGATAGCTTCGCTCTGCTTTTCGGAAAGCTTAAAGCGCTCCATCAACACGTCTTTCGCTTCGCGGTCGGTGTTTGACGAGCGGATGATCTGGATCACCTCATCGATGTTGTCGAGGGCAATCACAAAACCTTCCAGAATATGCGCGCGGGCCTCAGCTTTGGCCAAGTCGTAGCGCGTGCGGCGCTCCACAACCTCTTCCTGATGCAGAATGTAGTAGTGGAGGATCTCCTTCAGGGACAATACGCGAGGGACGCCGTTGACCAGCGCCAGCATATTGCAGCCGAAACCAACCTGCAGCTGGGTATGCTTATACAACTTGTTCAGTACGACCTGAGGGATAGCATTCTGCTTCAGCTCGATAATGATGTCGATGCCGTGGCGGTCGGCGCCGTCATGAACGTTTGAAACCTCGGGAAGCTTCTTGTCGCGAATCAGATCGGCGATCTTCTTCAGGAGATTGGTACGGTTTACCTGATAGGGAATCTCGGAAACAACAATGGAATGCTTGCCGTTCTTGCCCTCTTCAATGCGGCACTTCGAGCGAATGGTAAGGCTTCCCTTTCCCGTTTCATAGGCATCGCGGATGCCCTTGCGGCCCATGATGATGCCGCCCGTCGGGAAGTCGGGGCCGGGAAGAACCTTCATCAAATCGTCTACCGTGCAATCAGGATTGTCGATCATCATGCAAGTTGCGTCGATTGCCTCGCCGAGGTTATGCGGGGGGATGTTTGTTGCCATGCCAACGGCAATACCCGAAGAGCCGTTTACCAACAGGTTCGGGAAGCGCGAAGGCAAGACAACGGGCTCCTGCAAGCTCTCGTCGTAGTTAGGCTGAAAATCTACCGTTTCCTTGTCAAGGTCACGCAGCAATTCCATTGCCGGCTTGTCCAAGCGAGCCTCGGTGTAACGCATTGCAGCTGCCGAGTCGCCGTCGATCGAACCAAAGTTACCGTGACCGTCAACCAGCGGAACACGCATGGAGAATGGCTGCGCCAAACGAACCATGGTGTCGTACACCGCAATGTCGCCATGCGGGTGATACTTACCGATTACGTCACCAACGGTACGAGCGGACTTAGCATGGGGGCGCTTTGGGGTGATGCCGCTTTCATTCATCGCATACAGAATGCGGCGATGAACAGGCTTCAAGCCGTCGCGAACATCGGGAAGCGCGCGCGAAACAATAACGCTCATCGAATACTCGAGGAACGACGTGCGCATCTCTTTGCTGAGCTCAGCAGGAAGAACGTTTGCTGCAGCGGCCTGCTGCTCGTCCTTCTTGTCTGTCTCGTTCTTATCTTCTGCCACGAAGACTCCTTCTGTCTTGTTGCTTGAATGTTTTACGTGAAACACTTTGCCAGGTTCCTACCCGGCAACCCTCTTAGAAGTCGAGGAAGCGCACGTCATGGGCGTGCTTCTGGATGAATTCCTTACGGGGCTCAACCTGATCCCCCATAAGTTCGCTTACCACACGCTCAGCTTCAGCTGCATCTTCAATGCTTACCTGGAGCATGGTGCGGGTAGAAGGCTCCATGGTGGTTTCCCAGAGCTGCTCGGGATCCATTTCGCCCAAACCCTTGTAACGCTGCAGCGAGATGCTGTCACGATCGGGAATCTCTGCTAAGCGGGCGGCTAGAGCGTCATCATTGAAGATGTACTCCAACTTCTTGCTGCCCTTCTTCTTCAGGCCGTACAGCGGAGGCTGGGCGATGTAGATATAACCACGTGTAATAAGCTCGGGCATGTAGCGATAGAAGAACGTGAGTAGCAGGATGCGAATGTGAGCACCGTCAACGTCAGCATCGGTCATGATGATGATGCGGTGGTAGCGGGCAGCATCCGCGTTGAAATCCTCACCAATATTCGTACCGATAGCGGTAATGAGCGAAGAAATGGTGTCGGAAGAAAGCGAGCGGTGCAAGCCAGCACGCTCGACGTTCAGAATCTTACCGCGCAGGGGCATGATGGCCTGGTACTTGCGGTCGCGAGCTTGTTTAGCAGACCCACCTGCGGAATCGCCCTCAACAATAAAGATTTCGGAATCGGCAGGATTCTTGCTCGAGCAGTCAGCCAACTTTCCCGGCAAGCTGAAAGAGTCAAGAACGCCCTTACGACGCGTCATCTCGCGCGCTTTACGAGCAGCCTCACGGGCCTTCAATGCTTGAGAAGCCTTGTTGATGATGCGCTTAGCAGGCGTGGGGTTCTCTTCAAGATACTCAGCCAAGCCCTTAGTTACGGCAGTCTGAACCAAGCCACGAATTTCCGTATTGCCCAGCTTGCCCTTGGTCTGACCCTCGAACTGCGGGTCGCGGAGTTTAACTGAGACAACAGCCGAAAGACCTTCTCGGGTGTCGTCACCAGAAAGGTTGCTGTCCTTTTCTTTCAAGATTCCCTTGCTACGAGCGTAATCGTTGATGGTACGCGTAACACCCTGCTTGAAGCCATCGAGATGAGTACCACCGTCGATGGTGTGGATGTTGTTCGCAAACGAGAGCACGCCATTAGAAGAATAGGAAGAGGACCACTGCATCGCCACTTCCACCATGCCGTCTTCGTTTTCGGCCTCGAAGTAGATGGGCTTGTTCAGCGTTTCCTTGCCCTCATTGAGGAATTTAACGAAGTCCTGAAGACCGCCAAGCGCCTGAAACACCTCGGTACGGGGCTTGCCGTCTTCGCCGGGGGTGCGCTCATCGGCTAGGGTGATCTTCAAACCCTTGTTAAGGAACGACATCTCACGGAAACGGGTTTTCAGCGTTTCGTAATCGAATATGGTGGTTTCTTTGAAAATCTCAGGGTCGGGCCAGAAGGTTACCGTAGTACCGCTGGTTTTGGAGGTTCCTACCTCATGGAGCTTTTCTTTGGTTTTGCCATGGTCGAAAGAAATCTCATATTCCTTGCCATCGCGACGCACGCGCACAATAACCTGAGTGGAAAGCGCATTCACAACAGAAACGCCTACACCGTGCAAGCCGCCGGAAACCTTATAACCTTCGCCGCCGAATTTACCACCTGCATGGAGGATGGTGAGTACAACCTCGACGGTTGGGATTTTTTCCTTGGGGTGCTTGTCTACGGGAATGCCGCGGCCATTGTCGACAACGGTGATGGAGTTGTCCTCATGGATGGTAACCTCAATGTGGTCACAATAGCCAGCAAGAGCTTCATCTACTGCGTTGTCTACAACCTCGTACACCAGATGGTGAAGGCCGCGCGGACCGGTAGAACCGATATACATACCAGGGCGCTTGCGCACTGCTTCAAGGCCTTCCAAGATCTGAATGTCTTGGCCGCTGTAGTGGGATTCGTCTGAAGCCACGTATTTCCTCCTCTTTCTGCTATCTGATACGCCTAAAGCGACGTATCGAGGGGATTTAGAACCTTATTATTATAGCAGAGTAGGCAAGATACCTTGCCATCTATCAGCGTCAGAGGGCATTCAGAGCGCTTCTGCGGGTATAAAAGCCATCGTGTTGGGCATTTTTTATGAAGAAGACTCATTTCGACGCTTCTGAGCCGTCATAGCGCGTTGGAACGAAGCCCTTAAACGGGGATCCTCGATAGCTGATGTCATCTCTTCTATTCGCGCCGTTTCTTCTTCGCTGAGGCTTCGTTCTTTAGACTGAGTATCTGAGCTAAGGGGCTCGGCAAAGGGGTGCTTGTCCCTATACGGACCCCTCGAAATACGAATCTCAAACACATCTATGGTCGTATTAAAGCGATCGAGGTATTCAAAGCGAAGCAACTCCCTGCGGGCATTCAGCTCAGCGGCACACGTTGAGTTGTCCAGATACACCACCAGATCGTATGCTCCCTCAACCGCCTGGCTTTTGAGCAGATACACCGAATTGGTGTGTTTGAGGATAAAAGGATCCACCAGCTCAGCAAACTGGGCATGGGTCTTTTCTATCTTGCGCTGCACAAGAACGCGCTTCTTAACTTCTTCGGGCATCGACGAAGCGAAAGAGGAAAGCGAAGACGAAACAGGGCGGAGGGAATTATTCCGCTCATTCACCACGGCGATATAACGGCGAGGATCGCGTGACGACCCCCAATCGCTATCGAATTCAACCATACCTATTCGCCGCCAATCTGCACCACACGCGCCAACGAGGAAAGCGCCGGGCTTACTTTTTCCGCATTGGTAGCAGTCACAAACGTCTGCACCTCACCGGAGATCAGAGAAAGCAGCGCATCGCGGCGCGTCGCATCAAGCTCGCTCATCACATCGTCGAGCAGCAAAACGGGGTTCTGGCCCAATCGTTCCGCGATAAGCTCAACCTGCGCCATCTTAAACGCCAGAACTAAACTTCGCTGCTGCCCCTGCGATGCAAACTGCTGAGCATTGAGCCCATCAAGGTAAAACTCTACCAGATCGAGCTGGGGGCCATAAAGGGATATGCGTCGCTCGTGCTCCCTATGAGCATCCTTTTCCATTGCGCTAATGAGTCGCTCCTGAGCGGCGGTCCTGTCAATCGCCTCAACCGAAGGAATGCGGTCGAGATCGAACGACTTGCGGAGCCATGAGGGAACGTACACTAGTTCGACCGATTCGCGTCCGCCCGAAATCTCTCGATAACATTCCTTCAGATAAGGCGAAAGCGCCGCAATCATCTCGCAACGCAAGCGGTACAGCTGCGAGCCGACCGTAGCAACAACCTCGTTGATGCTCTGAAGGAATAGAGGCGAAACGTTCTCCTTCAGATAGCGATTCTTCTGTCGAAGGATCTTTTCATAGTCCTTCCGTACCGCATGGTAATTCGTGCTCAGTTGAGCACCCATCTGATCAACCTGCGCGCGCTTAAACGATTGGGAGCCTTTCACCAGTTCCAAATCTTCAGGAGAGAACAGCACAGAAGGCAACGTGCCCCGGATATCGCGGGGGCGTTTTTTCTTTCCATTGACAAAATACTCGCGTGTTTCACGTGAAACACGCAATTCCATATCAAGATATCGGCCATCGCCGCGTATTGCCGCAAAGAACATGCCCGCATCTTGACCGGCACGAACCAAGTGGCTAGGCACTGAACCGCGAAACGACGAGCAAGCCGTGACAAGCTGGATACCCTCAAGAAGGTTTGTCTTGCCCACCGCATTCGGCCCGACGATTAGGGTTAGCCCCCCGATGCCATCAAGCTCGAACTGCTCATACGACCTGAAATTACGGCACGCGATGTTTTCGATAGTGAGCCCCATGGAGCCAGAAACCCGCAATCTACACGCGTACGGGCATGATGAGGTAAAGGAAGTTCTCGCCCTCCGCGGCGCGCAGAATGCCAGGCTTCATGGGCCCGAACAAATCAAGATGAACCGCATCGGTGTCAATGGAATTCAGACCATCGAGCATAAAGGTGAAGTTGAATGCAATATCAACCGATTCGCCATCAACCTCACAAATAAGATTTTCCTGAGCATTGCCAATGTCTTGAGAGTTGGTGAGCAGGGTTACCACGCCGGACTCGGCATCGACGCGAACCTGTACAGGGGAAACCTTATTGCTGAGCAGAGAAACACGACGAACTGCATCAGTAAGCGCATGGGTCGAAAGCGTTGCGCGGGTGGAATAACCCTCGGCAATAAGCTGTTTGTAATTCGGGAAGGTGCCCTCGATGCGACGGTTGATAAATGTGGTGTCACGATAGGTAACCACGATTTGGTTGTCGTTAAGCGCAATCGTAATAGGGTCTTCTGACTGAGGAAGAGAAGCAATGTCCTGAAGGAAAGAACCGGCAATAACCGCTTCGAACTCTTCAGGGCATGGCGAATCGAGCTCAGTTTCGGAAACAGCCAGGCGATAGGAGTCGGTCGCCACCATTTTCAAAGTGGAACCTACGCAAGAAACAAGTACGCCCGTAAGCACAATACGCGTTTCGTCGTGAGAAACGACCTTAGCCGTGCGCTTGACCATCGAAGAAAACGCATTGAAGGGGAACGAGGCTTCCTGATCGGCTTCGATTTCGGGGAAAGCGGGGAAGTCAAGAGGATTGAGCGCTTTCAATGAGAACGTGGTGCTATCGCAGAATACCGTTGCGGTGGTTTCGTCTGCCTCAACACGAACTGCCATATCGGGAAGGTTCTTGATGATGTCACCGAAGAGTTTTGCTGGCACTACCGTTTCTCCAGGCTCTTCCACCATAGCGAAGCACGTTACCTTAATGGAGAGTTCCAGATTGGTGGTTTGAAGGGTGATTCTTCCCTCTTCTGCCTTGATATACACACCAGCAAGAATTGAAAGCGTAGAACGGGTGGAGGATCCTTTAACTACAACCGCTAGGGCGTTTTGAAGCTCCGATTGGTTAACGCTGAATTTCATTGCTGCTCCTGTCCTCTGTTCCTCTTGGCTATGATACCTGTTCTAGCCAAGCTGATTCTCGATTGGCAATTGAGTTGCACAATCGAGTTTTCCTCCCTATTAATTCCTTCTCTATTCTTTAATAAATAACTAATAGTAGAAGTAATAATCAGGGTGGATATGTTGATAACTTCTCTTTTGCCTGATGAACGCGGAAAAACACCTGTCGGGAACTCTGTGGAAAAGCACCTTGGTTATCCACAGGGAAAACGTGGGGAAAACTTCTTCCACAAAGGTATGGGGTAATCCCCATGTTTTGTCACCGTTTATCAACAGGTTTTAATACTGCTGGATGCGGATTTTTTCGCGCACTGCTTCCAGCTCTTCTCGTAGGTTTCGGTCTTCTTGCATCTGACTTGAAATGAGCTCGCACGAGTGGAGCACCGTAGTGTGATCGCGATTGAAGGCCTTGCCGATATTGCTCAGCGTGGTTTCCGACAGGTCTCGGCACAGATAGATTGCAACCTGCCGCGGCCGAACAATACTTCTTGCCCTGCCGCGCCCCACGATGTCTTTGTGTGAAACGCCGTAAAAATCTTCAACGGCGGCTTGGATCATCTCTATTGTGATGCGTTTCTTGCCTCCGCCGATAAAGTGATTGCCAAGAAGCTCCTTGACCTGGCCTTCCGAAAGCGTGTGGTCCTTGTTCATCTTCATGGCGAATATCACGTTGGTGATAGCGCTCTTCAGTTCGCGAATGTTTGAACTGGAGTTGTCCACGATGTAGTCGAGGATTTCGTCTGTGATAACAAACGATGTGTTTTCTCGGCTCTGGTAGTGGCGAATGAGGCTCTTGATGATGTTGCGCTTCGTCTCGTCGTCGGGTGGCTGAATGTCTATCGTGGCTCCCGAGTTGAATCGGGACACGTAGCGTTCGTCGAGGTCGATGTTTTTCGGCGCTCGGTCTGCGGAGAATACAAACTGCTTGCCCTTCGGGATCATCGAATTGAAGATGCGGAACAGCGCGTTGAGCGTGCCGGGTTTGCTCTGGAGCCCCTGGATATCGTCGATGAGCAGTACATCCGCCTGCTGGAAATAGCCTTCAAAGTTCTTGAAGCTTTGCTTATCGACGCTCTTTTCCATTGCTGCGTCCGAGTAGCGGTTTACCAGTTCCATCGAATCGATGTAGCACACGTTGAGCTCTGGGCGGGTTTCCTTGATGTAGTTCTGAATCGCGCACATAAGGTGCGTTTTTCCCACACCGGATCGCCCATATATAAAGAGTGGGTTCAACTCGGACGAACCGGGGCGGTCCGCTACCTCCACTGCCATGTTGTAGGCCATGCGGTTCGACTCCCCGATAACGAAGGAATCGAAGGTGAGCGCTGCTTCCCCTGTTGCCTCGTTGTCGTTGCCGTTCGTCTCTGTTTTCTGCGATTGCGGCTCGGATGCTTCTGCTTGCGCTACCGAATGGGTGGGCTGGGGCGCGCCGGCGTTAGCGGACTGGACGACTGGAACAGGCGCGTTCTGTGCGCTTGTTGCTGCGGGCATCGGTTGCGGCTGGACCGCTTGCGGTGTGACAGCAGGGGCCGAAGGGGTCGCTGCGGGTGCGGGCTGAGCTGCAGGTACCGGTGCCGCTGCGGTGGGGTCGACCTCTATCAGCACCTGAAAGTCAAGGTTGTACAGATCGTTGAGTGCCTTCTGGATATCTTTCAGATAATGCTTTTCGATCCAATCTTTAATAAAGGCATTGTCCGAGGTGAGCATCATGAAGCCAGGGCTTGCTGCCTGGATTTGAACACGCGAGAAGAACGCATCGATTTGAGATGCGTTGATGGTGGGATACGACTTCAATTGTCGCATCAGGTCTGTCCACATCTGTTCGATATCCATAAGGTTCTACGTAGTTCCATTCCGTTGGCGTGGGATGCGCCGTCTGTCGTTTACAAGGATAGGGCAACCTGTGTGCCTCGCGGGGTGAGCGTTCTCTTCTTATTCACCTTTTCCACGAGACCCGCCTCTTCCATCTTTGAAAAAGCGGTATGAACGCTAGCCACGGCGATGTCGGTGGCCTTGCTGACCTCGCTTACGCCTAGGGTGTTGTTCGGAAGAAGGGCTTTAAGCACGGCAGCTTCGTTTTCGGTGAGGTCGGGGATCTGAGCCGCCTCAATTTCTTCGTCTGTTGTTCGCGACGCAACCAGGCTGATGGTCACCACCGAGCCCTGATTCACGTTGTCTTTGATCTCGATATGCCCGTGAGAGGTGCTTAAGTAGTCTTTCACAATAGGCAAGCCCGACCCCACGCCTCGTATGTAGCGTTTCATCGGCTCGATGGCAGAGGAAAATCCCGGTTCTTGCACGAGATCTTTGTGCTTGATGCCTGGGCCCTGATCCGCAAAACGAATGGTATTGCCTTGGTCGAAAATTGATACCACCACTTCGTTGAAGTTGGCGTGAATGAAATTTTCGGATACTTCCCTGATCACGGTGTAAGGGATCACCCCGCCTGCTTCTTTGGCGTTTTTGTAGGTCAAGGAAGCAATGTGCTCGATGTATTCGTGTGTGGGACCGCCCTGCACTTGTATTACGCGTGGCGCTGTTTTCAGCGAATCATATATTGCAATGCGCGCGGGAGTGGTTATGTGATGGTAATCGAAGCTCTGCGAAGGTGCCGTCTCTTCGACGGATTCGATGATGCCGCCATTCATTGTGTGGGCGTAATCTTCGCCATACGTTGCTGGCTCCACAAAGGAGGGCACGAACGGCTGCCCGCCCTGGTGGGCATCCGAAGCCGGTTGCTGCATCGTTTGGGGGTAGGGCTGCGCCGCCGCTGGCTGTATAACGTGTGGGTTTGCTGTTGCGGCGAACTGCTGAAACGCTTGTTGGGGATAGCCAGTCTGTGGTTGCTGGTATCCAATAGGGTAGCCTGGGAATCCCTGGGCTGCGACCTGCGGCTCTGGGTTGTTGGCCATGTTGGCGGAAAACGGTTGCCCTTGCGATGGTTGGCCGTTGACGTTTGCCATTTGCGCCGTGGGGGGCAGGTTGTGCGCTGGTACGGTGTAGCCAGGTTGTGAATAACCGCCATAAGGCATGCCGTAGGGCATGCCTGGATAAGGCTGCATTTGGGTACCCTGAGCAGGATAGGGAGGGAATTGCCCTTGTCCGTACCCGTAGGGAGGAGTGGATGTCTGGGCGGGCTGAGTGTTTGGCGCTGTCGCTTCGGTTGCAGGCCTCTCCTCGTTATAGGGAGGATATGGCACCGACCCTTGCTCCCCCGCTTGTTCCATCGGCTGCATATGTGGTGCGTTTTCTTGGTTCATGATGCTTTCCGATTTTTTCAAAACATGAGAAAAAGAGCCCGACCGATATTCCTTTATAAGGCATAGATCGAGCTGATTTTTCATTCATTCTAGACGGTTATTCACACTTTTTCAAACTTTCCACCGTCTTTTCCTCGTGTTTTCGAAGTTTTCAACATTCTTTCAATAAAATGTGGAAAACATTGAAAACGTCTGAAGAAAAATGTGAAAAACCTGAAAGTCATTTTGGAAAACTATTTTGGAAAAGTAGCTTTAGCGCTTTCACTTTTGGTTGTTGAAGTCAAGGTATTTAAACCGCTTCGCTGATATGCATGCAGCAGGAAAATTGAGGTGTTGATAACAGTAAAAGACCAGCTAAGAGCCTGTATTTTATGAAGTTTGAACCGCTTTTCCACCTATATTCTGAAGACGAATTTTTGTTTCCTGAAAGAGTTGCTGCAACCTCTGGGATAATGGTGGGGAAGTATCCTGAAACACCTGGAAAGTTATCAACATTATCCACAATGCTATATAAACAAATTGTGTATAAGTTGCTTTCCTTGGGGAAAAGTGAGGTGGACAAACTATGAAGATCGCTATCCCATTGGATGAAAAAGGCATGCTGCCCGATCGTTTTGGAAAATATTCGTCTCCGGAACTGCGTCGTGATGGCAACAATATTTGTTCGTTCCCCATCGAGGTGTCGGGTGTGCCTGAGGGGACCAAGTCCCTCGCTCTTTCGCTCGTTGATTACGACTCTATTCCCGTATGTGGCTTTGCCTGGATTCACTGGGCTGCATGCGGAGTGAGCCCCGATACTGCCTTGATTCCCGAAAACGCCAGCCATAGCGGTGAATTTTCCTTCGTGCAGGGTTCAAACAGCTGCTTGTCTCGCGCCGAGGAGACAAGCGAAGAAGTGATTCGTGGGTACATCGGACCGTGCCCGCCCGATAGGGATCACCGTTATACGCTTACGGTGTATGCGCTTGATTGCGAGTTGGATTTGCAACCTGGCTTTTATTTCAACGAGCTCCACTGGGCCTTGCAGGGTCATATCCTCGATAGCGACGAACTAAATGTCGTTAGTAGGGCGTAGCGCAGCCGTCGTTTGCGTGTTCATTCTGTGTTGACCCGTGAAATAGGGTGCCTGACTTCTTTCTTTATTATTGACGCGCGGCTTCTTCATCGTATAATTTCGAAGTTACTGTAAATCTGAAAGGAAAAGTAATGAAGCGCACCTATCAACCGAACACCCGCAAGCGCGCAAAGACTCACGGCTTCCGTGCACGTATGGCTACCAAGAGCGGCCGCGCCGTTCTCTCTGCTCGCCGTGCAAAGGGCCGCAAGCGTCTCTGTGCCTAACTTTCCTTGTGAGAAACCGTGTTAGGAACCATCAAATCCAGCACTGAGATCTCCTACCTGTTCTCGCACGGAAAAAGACATGCAACTCCCTGCGTAACTATGATCGTGTACCGGGGAGATACCCAACACGGCCCTAGTGGCCGTGTTGCTTTTATAGCGGGCAAGAAGAACGGTAATGCGGTGTGGCGCAACTCAGCGAAGCGCCGCTTGCGCGCCGTTTGCCACGATATCGGTGGCCCTTGGCCGGAGTTGAATGTCATTTTCATGGCTAACAGGAAAACAACGCGTGTTGAATACCAGAAGCTGGTTTCCACATGCAAGAAGATCATGGAATCGTATTAAAGCAAGTATTTGGTCTTGAAAGTCTGGTCGAAAATATCAGCTATCCCCAAGGGGGTTCTGTTGTTGATGATCAAGTTCTACCGTCTTGCTATATCGCCCCTGCTCCCCGCAACTTGTCGGTTCATTCCCACTTGTTCGGAATATGGACTTGTTGCGGTTCAGCGATTCGGTTTCCTTAAAGGTCTGTATCTTACCTGCAAGCGCATTCTGCGCTGCAGACCAGGTGGAGGCCGCGGGTATGACCCCGTGCCGGATACCTTTCATCTTTAATAATCAACCCCCGAACCGAGAGGACAAAGGTACACATGTGGGACGCGTTTAAAGACGCCATATTCTGGTGCATCGATGCTATGTATGGCTTCGTTGCCGACTGGGGTTTGGCGATCATCATCGTGACGCTTATTCTCCGTCTTATCCTGTTCCCCCTTATGCAGAAGCAGATCCGCTCTTCGTATCGAATGCAGCAGTTCGCTCCTCGCATCCAGGAGATCCAGGAAAAGTACGCTGACGACCAGCAGCGTCAGACTGAGGAAATGCAGAAGGTTTATGCAGAGATTGGTTTCAACCCCATTACCGGTTGCTTGCCCCTGTTCCTTCAGATGCCTATCTTCGTTGCCCTGTTCCAGGTATTGCAGGAAATGGGCTCCCGTACCGAAGGCATGACCTACTCCTTCTACAATGTTCTGCCTTCGCTGCTCTCTTCGCCTTCCGCGATGTTCGGCCAGGGCTTCTTGGAGTTCTTGCCCTACGGCATTCTTCTCCTTCTGTTTGCATTCTGCACCTTCCTGCCCTCCTTGCTTCAGCAGATCGGTACGAACAGCCCGCAGAAGACGCAGACCATGATTATGATGGGCATCATGTCCCTGTTCATGCTGTGGCTTGGTTGGGGTTCTCCCACCGGCGTTTTGCTGTTCTGGGCAACTTCTTCCGTATTCGGCGTTCTGCAGCAGGTAATCTCTACTAAGGTTATGAAGCATAAGGACGAAGAAATCGAAGCCGAAAAGGTCGAGGTTAAGCCCGTGGAAGTCAACGTGGTTCGTAAGGAAAAGAAGCCTCGCCCTCACAAGAAGAGCAAGTAACGCTACTTCACATATTTTTTGCCGTCTCCTCCCCTTCGTGGTTCTACCGCGGAGGGGAGATTTGAATGTAAGGAGTTTTCAATGGAAGAAGAGAACATGGTTCAGGACGAATCCTCATCTCAGGAATACGAAGGTGAGGGCCAATATTCTGAAGAGGAAGTGGACAGGATCGCCGATACGGCTATCGAGGCCATTCAGGATATCTTGAAGTACTTCAATGTTGGAGAAGTGACCATCGAAGAGTACGAAGGTGATGAAGGTGAGCTTATCCTTGACATCACTGGCGACGATTTGGCTGTTTTGATCGGTCGTCATGGTCGTACGCTCGATTCGCTTCAATTCCTTATTTCGTCTATTACGTCCCGCATTGTTGGTCATCGCTATCCCATCGTGGTCGACGTTGAAGGCTATAAGGCTCGTCAGCGTCAGAAGATCGAGGACATTGCTCTGAATGCAGCCGACAAGGCGGTAGACCAGGATCGCAGCATCAAGCTCCGTCCCATGACTCCCTACGAGCGTCGCATCGTGCATATTGCTCTGCGCGGAGATGATCGCGTCGAAACCGTTTCCGAGGGCGAGGGTCGCGCCCGTCGTGTCGTGGTAAGCCCACGATAGGGATCCTGGCATGAGTGCTGAACAGCATGCGCCCAACAAAAGGCAGAGGGAGCTACTCGATAAGCATCTTGAACTGGTTATTGAGGAAAACAAGGTAACGAACCTTACCCGAATCGTTGATTGGGAGTCTGCTCAGGTTCTTCACGTTGAGGATTCGCTCGCTGGCCTTCCTGAAGTTGAGGAGGCGATGGAAGGTCCGTATCTCGATATGGGCTCAGGTGCTGGATTTCCTGGTATTCCCTTGGCGATCATGACGGGGAGGGAAACCCTTCTTGCTGATTCCGTTGGCAAGAAGACGCGCGCCCTTGGTTCGTTTGCCGCCGAGCTTGGTATTGACGACATTGTCTCAACCTACCATGGGCGCATTGAGGATCTTGCGTTGCAGCAGCCTAACCACTTTTCGTTGGTCACTGCCCGCGCGCTTTCCTCTCTGGCTTCACTGCTTGAGCTTGCATCGCCCTTGTTGGCTAAAGGCGGAAGCTTAGTATGCTACAAGACCCACAGTGAATCAGAGGAACTTGAGCATGCTCGGGAAATTGCTCGCAAATTGGGAATGGAATTCGTTTCTTCGAGAGGCTTCACGCTTTCCGATGGAGAGACGAGTCGAGCCATTATCGTATTTAGAAAGCGATGCAATCCTTCGATGAAGCTTCCCCGAAGAGTCGGTATGGCACAAAAGAAACCATTTTAAGAAAAGAGTCCTTGGAATTATTCCAAGGACTCTTTTTTGTTCTTTGAACGTTCTGAAGGGTCCTGTGTTGAACTTATTGCGCTAAAAGGGCTTTGAGGCTCTTTGTAAGAGCCTGTTTTCTATATTTTGAGTATCTATTCAAGTCTGTTTCTGTTTGGCTGTTATAGAGCTTTGTGTGGCCTCGTTTTTTCTCGGGTTCCTTTTTGTGCACTGGTTTCGGGAAGCCGACGTTTGCTTGATCGTTGTTCGGGAATGGAAATGCGGTGCTTCGAGGAAAAACCGTATACCTTTCTATTTTCTAAAGGGTATGGCAAGGGTATTATCAAATAATCGAAACAAAGGGGCATTTTGCTCTGCTTCTGGGCTATCCCATTATGCTGTCCGTCAAACGGAGTTGTGTTTCGCTGATTTTGTTGTATAGCGTCAATCTTGTTTTGTTCGATGAGATGTGGGGCATTTTGTTATTTTTTATGTTTGCTGTTTCACGTGAAACAGCAAACATTTGCTTACCCTTTATAGGGTATTCAAGTGAAGCAATAGTTTGTCTGGTAGGCAAAAAAGAGAGGAGAGCTCGTGGGGCTGTTCGGTAGTCGAAAAAAAGCAAAAAATGTTCCCGTGACTTCCGTGACTGAGCGCAGTCAGAACCCTGAAGAGATCAAAGAAGAGGTTCTTCAGAGCAGCTACGACGAAATCAATGAACATGCAGAGGTGGTCGAGCGAACCTCCGAACATGAAGAAGCTGCAGAGGAAACTGATCCGGAAATTGAGTCTACTTCCCCGGAAGACGGCGTTGAAGCCGAAGATGAAGATGACGACGATATTCGCACCTTTATCCCCTTCCGCGACAAGCCCAAGGTTGCTCATGCAATCGGGCAGACAAAAATCCTCGCTATCATTAACCAAAAGGGCGGCGTTGGTAAGTCGACCACTGCGGTGAATCTTTCCGCTGCCTTAGGTGCTATGGGTAAAGAAGTCCTTTTGGTTGACCTCGACCCTCAGGGCAATGCAACAAGCGGTTATGGTATCGACAAGCGAGCCCTTGCTGGGTGCGTTTACAACGTGCTGCTTGGTGAAACGCCCGTCGAAGAGGTTATCCTATCTTGTGTTGCTGAAGGCGTTGATGTTCTACCCTCTACTATCAGCTTGGCCGGCGCAGAGGTTGAATTGGTTAACGAGATGGCGCGAGAGAATCGCCTGAAGAATGCTCTTGGCAGTCTGCGCGGCCGCTATGATTACATTCTTATCGATTGCCCACCTTCCCTTGGTCTGCTCACCATCAATGCCTTGGTTGCTGCGGATAAGCTCCTGGTTCCCATTCAATGCGAGTTCTACGCATTGGAAGGTGTGACAAAACTCCTTGATTCGATGAAACGTGTCAAAAGCATCCTAAACCCGAGCTTGGATATCTTTGGAATTGTTCTCACTATGTACGATTCTCGCACCAATCTTGCCAACCAGGTGGTTAATGAGGTCCGTTCATTCTTTGGAGATGAGGTCTTCGAGACGTTGATTCCCCGTACCGTTAAACTGTCTGAAGCTCCTAGTTACGGACAGTCGATTCTCGAATATGCTCCTGACAATAAGGGAGCCCTTGCCTACAACGATCTTGCCAAAGAGGTGATTGCTCGTGGCTAAGCAGAAAAGTGGCTTGGGGCGTGGCCTCAATGCCTTGTTTGACGATAGCCCCGCTTATACCCAGAAGCCTTCTGCTCCCGAGGCTCCCAAAGAGCAGGAAAGGCGCGTGCCTGAACCGTTAAGCGAAGAACCTGCTCAGAAGAAGCAGGAATCCGCTGGCGTTCTTCATCAGGCTCTCCAGGAACGTACCGCTAAACGTTCTTCGGGGAAACCGGCTGACCCGTCTTCCGATATCTATATTTCCGAAGACGCGCTTGAAAACGCCAAGGTCGTTTCACGCGAAGCGCGCAAGCCCGCTATGCGTGCCGGTTCCGGTACTTTCACCTCAGCTGGCTCGGTGTCTGTGAGAACTCCTGCTCCTAAGCCGCGCGTTGCGGCAGAGCGTCAGGTGAGGAAACCCGCTAAGTCGGTTGTCGAGCCTGCGCCGGAAGTCTTGAAGAAGGAAAGTAAGCCATTTGATTCAAAGGGGCTTACGGCAACGGTCAAGCTTGACCTGATTCACCCCAATCCTGATCAGCCTCGCACCAATTTCAAGCCAGGTGAAATTGAGGAACTTGCAGGGTCTATCAAAAAGGAAGGCCTTCTTCAGCCTATTTTGGTTCGCAAGATTGGGAACCAGTATCAGATCTTGGCTGGTGAGCGCCGCTATCGAGCATGCAAGAGCTTGGGTATGGAAGAGGTTCCCGTTCGTTTCTGGGAAGCCGACAACGACAAAGCTCTTGAACTTGCTTTGATTGAGAATATTCAGCGATCCGATCTTAACCCCATTGAAGAGGCTTATGGTTATAAGCGCCTTATGGAGCGCAAGGGGATGACGCAATCAGAGGTTGCCCAGACGGTTTCCAAGGGACGATCTACTATCGCTAATGCTCTCCGTCTGCTTGATTTGCCTGAGGAAGCTCAGCAACTCTTGTTCGAGGAGAAGATCACTGCCGGCCATGCTCGCGCCATCCTTTCTGTCGATGACGCGGAAGGCAGGAAGAAACTTACCGAAAAGCTCAAGAATGAAAAGTTGAGCGTTCGCGAAACCGAAGCACTGGCTCGTCTGATGAATGGTCGTGAGAAGGCTGGTTCGGCGGCTACAAAGCGCGTTCCTGCTCCTCCGAGTTTCAAGAAGGCTGCGAAGGGGCTTACCCGTTTCCTTTCCGCTCCGGTTCGCGTCAAGACCGTTAAGGGCAAGAACAAAATCGAGATCCAGTTTAAGGATGAAGAGGAACTTCAGCGTATCCTGCATCTTATTGAAGAGTCGCAAGCGGGAAAATAGGGACAGGCACCAGATTCCCACTTGCGCCATAGTGTACAAAACCAGGGCCCCGCTCGCGAGTTTCATCGTAAGCGGGGCCTTGGTTGTTGGGTAGGAATCTGGTGCCTGTCCCTATTTTCCAGTTCTCTACATTTTGTTTTTCAGTTGACCGCAGGCTCCGTCGATATCGCTTCCGCGCGAATTGCGGATAGTGGCTTCCTTGCCTGCGCTTTTCAGTTCCTTAACCCAGCGCTGCTGCGTTGCGGTGGAGCTTGGCTTGTAGGGGCTTCCCTCGACTTCGTTTACTGAAAGAAGGTTGACGTGGCATAGGAGGCCATCGCAGAAATCGATTAGCGCTGCGAGGTTTTCTTCCGTGTCGGTGGTCCCCTTGATAAGGAGATATTCGAAGCTGACACGACGGCCAGTTTTCTCGACATAAGATTGAAGAGCTTTTTTCAGATGAGGCAAGGGGATGTTGCTGCAACGCGGCATGATTTCATTGCGCACATCCTGCAGCGCCGAATGAAGAGACACCGCCAGCGTGAATTGCTCGGACTCGTTTGCAAGACGCTCAATTCCCTGAATGATGCCACATGTTGATACCGTTATATGACGGGCACCGATTTCAAGGCCGTCTTTTGCGTTGGCGAAACGAAGCGCTTCTAGGGTTGCCTGATAGTTTTGGAATGGTTCGCCTTGCCCCATTGAAACTAAATTAGTGACGCGGCAGCTAAAATCGTTTTGTACAGCGACGATCTGGCAAATCATTTCAGCGGAAGAAAGATTGCGGGTAAGCCCCTCGTGTCCCGTGGCGCAAAAGGTGCACCCCATGGCGCACCCTGCCTGAGTGGAGAAGCACACGGTAAGGTGCTTGGGTTCGTCTTTGCGCTCTTTCTTGTCGAATGAGGGGATCCCGACAGCTTCTACCTTGGCGCCATCGGCGTATTCGAATACGTATTTACGTGTACCGTCGTTGGATACTTGCTTGTTAACCACTTGCGGTTCAATCAAAGGGTATTCGTTTGACAGGACATCCCGAAGGCTCTTGGGCAGATTGGTCATTTCGTCATAGGAGTGAGCTCCTTTCTGGTAAAGCCAGGAAGTGAGCTGTTTGGCGCGAAAGCGCGGCTGTCCGAGATTTTCCAGAATAGTGGGAATTTCGGACAGGTTGAATGATTGGATTGCGTTATTCATGCTTAGTATTATACGCAACCAAGTGGTTACCGCGTGGTGGTAGCAGAGTGGTAACGTGCGTTTGCTATACTCACTATCGGTTAACGAATCAAGCCTTTCGGCAGCAGTGCCCTGGGTTTTACTTGTATGAAAGCGAGAACCATGTCTTGTTCTTTCGATCCTAAACAAATTCGTGTTGCTCTGCTTGCGGGAGGCAAGAGTGGCGAGCGTTCCATTTCCCTTGCTTCTGGTGAAGGGGCGAAGGAAGCTTTGCTCGAAGCGGGCTTTCCGGTAACTGTTTTCGACCCCGCCAACAAAGAAGACTTGCTGGCTTTGATTCAAGGTGATTTTGACGTTGCTTTCCTAGCTCTTCATGGCAAGTACGGCGAAGATGGCACCATCCAGGGATTTCTGGAAACCATTGGGCTTCCCTATATTGGTCCAGGCGTTTGGTCGAGCGCCACTGCTATCGACAAACCCAAGACGAAGCTTTGCTATGAGCGCGCCGGCATCCCCACCCCTCGTTCTATGATGCTTGACGCTCACCATATCGACATTGATGCCATCATTGCTGAAGTAGGTTCGCGCTGTGTTGTGAAAGCTGCTACGGAAGGTAGCGCTTTGGGTGTGTATCTGTGTGAAGGTGCTGAGGAAATTGCCGATGCGATTGATAAGGTATTTCAGGTAGATACGTGTGCTTTTGTTGAGAGCTTTGTTTCAGGCGAAGAGTTCACCGTTGCCGTATTGGGCAACGAGGACCCGTGCGCTCTCCCTGTTATCAAAATTGTTCCTTCCCACGAGTTCTACGATTTTGAGTCGAAGTACGCTCAGGGAGGGTCGCAGCATATCTGCCCTGCGCCCTTATCCGAAGAAAATACCAAGCGCGCTATGGAGCTTGCGGTTGCCGCCCATAAGACGCTTGAGTGCCGCGGTGTTTCTCGTAGTGACCTCATCAAGGATGACGAAGGAAATTTTTGGGTTTTGGAAACGAACACCATTCCTGGCATGACGGCAACATCGCTTCTTCCCGATGCTGCTCGTGCAGCTGGCATGAGTTTTGCTGAGCTCTGCACCAAGCTTATTTCCTATGCCTTGGAAAATTAAGTAGATATCTGTTGCAAACGTAAAACCCCTTGTCCGCGAAACGAACCGCACCCCCCGATTCGGATTAGAATAAGTTCGATTTCGAGAGGTGCGGTCCGGAATGCGGCAAGGGGTTTTCTTTATGGTGGTGTTTCACGTGAAACACCACTGAATGACTATAGCGCGGTTAGGCGGAAGATTGGCTAGAACGCCCCGCAGGAATGAAGCCCGAAAACAATAAGGGCGACAACGGCGAGAAGGAATATCCAGCTAACTACCGTGCAGCCCATGTTGCCCTTGCGCGCCTGCTTTACCAAACGCTCCGTTCCAGTGCGTTGCGTTTTCACCCAAGCGGTGCCCTTGTCCTTGTTGGGGAAGGGAACGCGTCCCGAAGGAACCCATTCGCCCTGAGTTTCGACAACCTTCTTGAGGGAGTCGCGACCAAAGGAGACGTCGGGGCGTATTCCTTCGCCGAGCTGCTTTCCGACATTTTCTATAAATGTAGAGAAGGCGACTTCATATTCTGGGTCATAGGAAATGATAAGAACCTGACCCCAGTAAAGGCCTGGCTCAGGCTTTTCCGTGAAAGCAACGAGCGCAAGCAAGGCAACGGTGTTCCATCCTTTGGCGTTACAGAGATCGACCTTTTCAGCGGTTTTTTCGTCGATGGTGCCCATGCGCTTGCCGAAAGGATTCACGATCCATGCCGTACGCCTGCCGTCGATATATTCCTGCTCGATAGAGAATGCGTCGCCAATTATGTTGTCTGCGCCAAGAAATGCTGCAGCATCTTCTTTGCTTTCGGTTTCAAAGCGGGCATACATGGAAAAATAGCCAATATCTGACATGTTTTCTCCTAGAAGTGATTCAGGCATTAGAGATAAAGAATTCCATAAATGATAGTCTTACTAGTATGGAAACACAAAATGCAGAAGCCGCATCAAGGCTTGACACTTATATTCTTGAAAACACCCCTCAGCGCATTCGCGATCGCTACCATTCGCTTAGCAGCTATGCGAAAGAGCACTCGTTTGGTGAACTGGATGAAGACGTTGTTGTTATCGATACCGAGACGACGGGTTTCTCTTTCAACCACGACGAGCTGATTCAGATTGCTGCAGCGCGTATGGTTCATGGTGAAATCGTCGGCTGGTACGTAACGTTCGTAAATCCTGGAAAACCGATCCCTGAAGATGTTGCTCACCTTACCAACATCAGCGATGAGGATGTGGCGAATGCTCCTAACCCCAATACTGCCGTTGCAGGTTTGGTCGAGTTCGTTGGTTCTTCCGATGTGGTTGCCCACAATGCAAACTTCGATAGAACTTTCTGCACGAAGTACCCTACGGGTGAGGTATTGAAGCAGAACTGCTGGATCGATTCCCTTGATCTGGCGAAAATCGCGTTACCTCGTCTAACCTCTCATCGCTTGCTCGATTTAGTTCGCGCGTTTGGCGGGCCCGACTCCACCCATCGTGCTGATGATGATGTGGCTGCGACATGTCTCGTGTATCGGGTGCTTTTGGCTGCGGTTGACACCATGCCTACCCCTTTGCTCCAGCATATTGCCGATATGTGCGATAGCGACACTTGGAATACTGAGCGTGTGTTTAAGTGCCTTGCCGCTATGAAGGAAAGCGAGGGGCCGTACAGTTTGCGCGCATCGCGTAAAGCGGCAGTGGCTCAAGCTTCGGCTCCCTTGCGCCCTGATGCTAATGTTCCTGATTCTTCCCCCGTGGGCAAGGAGCTTCCTCCTGCGGGTAGCGAAGCCCCCGAGCTTTCTTTCGCAACCGATGCGGAAATTTCTGAAGCCTTTTCCGTTGATGGTTTATTGGGGTCTTTGTACGAGGAATATGAGCCGCGCGAAGAACAGCGCGAAATGGCTCTTGCGGTAAACCGCGCTTTGGCAACGTCTCGCAATCTTGCTGTAGAAGCTGGCACCGGCGTTGGCAAATCGATGGCCTACCTGGTTCCTCTTGCCCTGGCAGCACAGAAAAACGGTATCACCGTGGGTGTAGCCACAAAGACCAATGCATTGCTGGATCAGCTGGTTCATAAGGAGCTGCCTCTTCTTTCGAAGACTCTCGGCGTCACGTACGCTCCTTTGAAAGGGTTCAGTCATTATCCTTGCCTTCGCAAGGTGGATAGCTTGGTCAACCAAGGGCCATCGGTAATTCATTATCGTAAGCAGGAGATCAACCAGGCACCTGCTTTGGCGGGTCTACTTTCGTTTGTAGAACAGAGCGACTACGACGATATGGACGCTCTGAAAATTGATTACCGCGCTATTCCCCGTTGGCGCATTGGGACCAAGAGCAACGAATGCTTGCGCCATAAGTGCCCCTTCTTTGGACGAAGCTGCTTTGTCCATGGCGCCCGCGAGCAAGCCCAGCGATGCGATGTTGTGGTAACGAACCATAGCTTGCTTTTTTGGGATGTTCGATTCGAAGGTGGGCTGCTGCCCCCTATCCGCTATTGGGCCGTAGACGAGGCTCATGGTGCGGAGGAAGAAGCGCGCCGCGCACTTGCCCTCTCGGTGTCTTCCGATTCGCTGAGGGCGCTTGCTTTGCGCGTAAACGGGGAAGGTTCGCACAACGTTCTTTCTCGAGTGGAGCGAAGCGCTCAAGCTCCAGAGGACGGCCGCGCGTTGTATGAATCGCTTATTGCCAAAGCGCGCGCCTGTGCGGGTGCCTTCGCGATGGCGACGGAAGAGTTCTGCCTCGGAGCAAAAGATCTTCTGGTGTTCGATCCGAAGACCCGCTCGCGTGGATACGAGTACTTTGACCTCTGGCTAAACGACGAGATTCGCCATGGTGATACGTACCGAGGTGTCGTGAACCGTGCGCGCGCGGTATATGACACCTTGGAAAAGCTGATCCGTGCTTGCCGCGACATCGTTGCTTATGCGGAGCAAATCGAAGACACAACAAGTGTCCAGAGGGAACTCGCGCTGGCTGCGCTTGAATTGAGGGAGGCATACGATGCCCTTGATGAGATGTTCTTCCATGACAGCGATAACCATGTGTATTCGGTTCGCCTTAATCGGACAAAGGGTACGTTGGATGAAATCTTTACGGTTCAGCCGCTCGATGTGGGCAAGTCGCTAAACGAGAGTCTTTATGCTGAAACGCGCAGTGTTATATATGCTTCGGCAACTCTGGCGGTCGACGGCCAGTTCGATGCATTCGAGCGTGCCGTTGGCTTCAACGAAGGGGAAGATTCTCGAGCTGATGTGCTGAAGGTTGATTCAAGCTTTGATTTCGACGCCAATATGCGGGTCTACGTTCCAACGGATATGCCAGAACCTCAGGATCCTGCTTATCTTCCAACCTTGGAATCGTTCCTTGTTGATTTGCACAAGGCCCAGAGAGGTTCGATGCTTACGCTATTCACCAACAGGCGCGAAATGGAACAGTGCTTTGATGGCGTTCATCCCGCTTTGAAGGAAGACGATTTGCGTTTGGTGTGCCAAAAATGGGGCGTTTCCGTTAAGGGCCTTCGCGATGACTTCTTGAAAGATGAGCATTTGAGTCTCTTTGCTCTGAAGAGCTTCTGGGAGGGTTTTGATGCTCCGGGCGCAACGCTTAAGGGCGTTGTCATCCCCAAGCTGCCTTTTGGTCTGCCTACCGATCCTCTTTCATGCGAACGTCAACAACGTGATGATCGCGCTTGGGCTCACTATTCGCTGCCCCATGCGGTTATTGAGGTAAAGCAGGCGGTTGGAAGGCTTATTCGTAAATCGAGCGACCGCGGCATTGTGGTCTTGGCTGACAAACGCCTGATAACCAAGTATTACGGCAAGAAATTCCTGAACTCGTTGCCGAGCAGCAATATCGTTATGATGCCTTGCTCGGATATCGTTGCCGAGGTTGCCGACCGTGCGGCGATCGAGTCTCTTGCGCGCGTAGCCGGAGGTTCGCATTCGTGATGGCCCGCAAGAAAAAGCGAAGCGGCCGTGGCCTTGGGCATAAGGAAACTCAGGTTCTTCATCTGAAAGAATTCTCGCAGGGAAAGCCTAACGAGCTTTCCCTGAATGTCCTTGAGCAAAAAGCTGCAGCGCAGGATGAGCCCTCGCGTGGCGCCAAGTGGCGTCTTCCAAGCTTCAGGAAGGGCGCTTCAACCGCAGGAGGCAAGGAAAGGGACCTGACAGCAGAAAAGGCCACCAAGCGAAATTCAGCCGAAGCGAAGCCCCAGCCTTCTGAGCGTAAAACGTTTTTAGGCGCAGATTCTCAGGCAGAAATAGCTCGCAGGAAGCAACGCCGCAGATGGTATCGCCGTTTCAGCATCGCACTCGTGGCGGTTGTTTGCATAGGCGCGATTGGCGTAGGGGGGTATTGGGCCTACCAGCAGTACGAGCGACTGAATACCAGCGTCGGTGTGCTGCGTGAAGCTTGCGAGCTTGTTGAGCAAAGCGATGAAACCACGGTTGCTATCGACAAATATTTTCAGGATACGTTTGGTGACGATACCGTTTCTCGCGCGCAGGAATTAAGTGCAGCTATTCCCGATGCCAAAGACCAACTTGAATCGGCTCGCGTGTATGCTCAGAAGGCAGAGTCGGAGCTTGACGGATCCCAGCGCGACAAAGAGGCGGCGCAACGGGCCTTGAATGCTATTGCGGTTCGTGAGGAGCTTCTTGATGTTGCCGATCAGCGTATGAAGGAAGATATTGCGGCAAAGCAAGGCATCGACGCCATGAATGAGGCATGGAGTTGCATCCAAGAAGGGAATGCCCTTTTGACGCAGGCGGCAACTGTTGTTTCGGACACAACGGCGGACAACGTGGCGAAATCAACCGAGTTCACCACTTCTGCTCAGGCTCAATTCTCAAAGGCGAAGGAATGCATTGCGAAGGCGAAGGGCTTCTATCCCGCGGCTAATTTCGATGCCTCGCTTGCTTATGTCAGCAAGCGAATCGATGCGACCAATGAAGCGCTTGCCTCAAACGCGGCGATCCTTATACAAGACAAAGCGACTGCCGAGTCCCACAACGATGCTTATAACAGAGCCGATCAGGAGGCTGTGGAAATGGCAAAAGCGTTGCCGAAGCAATTTAGCCAGCCTGTGGTTGATGCTTATGCCAGCGCAACAGCCGATTTGGTTTCTCGCTATGAAAGCCTTCGTTCGGACGCTGCATCAAACGATGCTTATTTAAGAGAGTATCTTGGGCAGGATTAGCAGCAGGTTAACTGATATGTTTCACGTGAAACCTCCCATCTGCGATAAGTGGATGGGAGGTATTTTTATGCAGAAAGAAAGGCGCTTCTTTGCGTAATGCGGTAGACAAGGTGAACAAACGGTTCATATAAAGGCGAAACGAGTCAAATGACGTATACTTGTACAGTCTATATCCATGTCAATCGCTACTTACTTATATAAGCGTGGAAACAAAAGGGGCTCTCCATGGCTGAAATAATCGACGATATCGCCTATCTCACGCAAGAGATAGGTCCGCATCCTGCGGGTACCGAGGAGGAACAGAGGGCTGCGCTCTATCTTGCCGACCAGATGCAGAAAGAGGCAGGTTTCGCGACGGTGGTGGAAGACTTCCAGTGTGTAACCAACGATCAGCTCCCGAACATCATTTGCTTCGGTGTTGCTTTGCTTGGTGCCGTTCTTTCTATTGTTGTTCCCTCTTTGGGCATACTTTGGTTGCTTCTCGCTATAGCTGCGGCGGTTCTATATGGCATGGAGATCACGGGGCGCCCTATTCTTTCACGTTTGCTTAGGACCGGTGCAAGCCAGAATGTGGTGGCGAAATATCAGCCCACCCCGGCAAATGGCGCCAATGCTCGTCGCCGCAAGGTGATCTTGGTGGCCAATTATGACAGTGGCAAGGTTTTGACGGAGGAAAAGCCCCCCTTCGCTGCAGCATTGCCTATTCTTCAGAAGGCAAGCGCCATTGCATTGGCGGTTTCGGCTTTCATTCTCTTGCTTCGCTCCACGCTGTTCGCAGCCGATACGGGTGCTGTGTCTTCCATTCTTACTTTCCTGTTGGTTATTTGTGCGGTGCTGTTTGCTATCCCCCTGGTTCGCTCTGTGCTTCATATCGTTGCTCCATTCAACCAGTCGGCAAATAATAATGCTTCCGGTGTTTCGGTTTTGCTTGATGTTGCGCGCAAAGTTGGAAACGGCCTGGTAAGTCAAGAGGAAGCCCTGGAGCGAAGCGTTGAAGAGGGCAATCGCGTACACGGCGAAGAGGCGGCACGCGCTGCGGGCGTTGTGCCTGAAGGTGCATCTCTTGAATACGAAGCAGAGATGTCGCCGCAGGAATCTCTTGCTGCAGCGAAAGCTGCTATTGCGGCTTTGACTGGAAAGCCTGTTGCCGACAAGGTTCCCGTAACCGATATTTCTTCTCGCCTGGTTAAGGGTGGCGGCCTGATCGCTGAAGATGAGGATGAGGTTTCTAGCGTACGTTTTGAGGTTGGTAAGCGTCCTGAGTCGGCGCCGAGTCCTCTGGCACGCACCATGGTTTCCTCTATTCTTGACGAAGAACCTAAAATAGAGTCCGATTCCGGGGAAAAAGACGAGGTCATTATCCCCAAGCAGCAGATTGAAAAGAAGCAGGCGGCCGAGGCCGCAGCTGCAGCCGCGGCAGCAGCTGCTAAAGAGGCTGCCCGTTCTGCTGCCCCAGAGCCTGTAGCCCGCGTTCAAACGAGCGATACTCCTTCTTGGGCAAAGATTGCTCAAGAGAAGGCACGTGCGAATAAGCCTGATGCAGGAAAAACCCCGAAGGTAAATCGTTCTCGCTATGCGGATACCGTTGCTGCGCGCATGATGGAGCATCATGCTTCTAATCCCTACGGATCTCCCGTTGCCATTCCCGTCTCTGAGCCTGAGGCTGCTCAGTCCGAATTGTCTTCAAAGGTTCGCGCGTTGCAGGATGAGATTGAGTCGTTTTCTGCGCCCCATGCTAATCATGAAGGGAACTCGGCCCATTTCGCTGAGCCCATTGCTGATGGTCAGCCTGCCGCCTTGTCGGCAGAGGATTTGGCAGCTGAACAAGAATGGCACCTGAACAACACTGCAGCAGCACCCATCGAACGCAAGCCCGCTCCGAAGCCCATTGCATCGCCTGCTCCATGGCTCGATCACGATCCCGAGCCTGCCGTTGCCGCCGAAGATCAGCCTGCTTCTGTCGAAGCAGCTGAACATGATCCTGCTGTAAATGACACTCCTGCCCCTGTGTCGCACGAGACGCTTTACGAGGCTGCAATTGAAGAGGTAGATCAGCTTGCAGAAAAAGCTCCTGCAGAGCCCGAGCCCGTTGTTGAGCCTGAGCAGCAGATAGTCGAAGAGACTGTTCGGGGACATGAGCATTTCGGCTCTCATGACCAAGGAAAGCCCTCCCCCCGCTCTTCGGTGCGTCATTCCCAGAGGCTTCATCGCTCAGTTCCCAGGAATAACGAAGTTGAAGAAATCGAAGAGGAGCTTGATTCGGCAACTTCGCCTATGGAACCCGTCGATGAGTACACAAATACCCCCGAGTATTACCCCGCAAACGAGGAAGCTTCTCGCCCCGCAGTGAGCTCCAAGAGGAGTGTTCACTCACGTCGTGGCGGTTCGCTTGGCGATTTCCTCAATAATGCGGTCCATTCTGGTTCCGAAAAAGCATCTCAGATGCAGCATTCTTTTGCTTCCCGCCTGAAGTCGATTTCGTCGCGTAAGCAATCGGTTGAAGAGGAATATCCCGCTGAAGAATACCTGGATGAGCAATCCTACAACGAGGACTACTATGAAGAGCCTGCTGTATCTGAAAACGAAGAAGTATACGTTGATGATCCTGCTGAGCAGCCTGAACAGGCGGTATCTCCGAGTGTAACCACTTCAATTTCCCCAATCGATGTCTCCCAGTTTATGGACAATGAAGAGTTCGACGACGAAGAGGAGCCGATTCGCCGTATCGATGACAATGTGGTCAACATGGGTTCATTCCACGACAGCAATGATGAATCAACCGCACGCATCCCTGCTGGTCGTGTACAGGAGGAAATGAAATCCTACTCCTACGGCTATTCGGATGAGGTGCAGGGTGGAGAATACGCAGAAGAGCCGCTTGAAAGAACTGCGCCTCAGCCTGCGGTAGCTTCTCCGATTGTGGGCATGGAGGAAATGGTATCTCCTGTTTCTCCTGTTGTTGAACAGGCGGACCACTCTCGTCAGGTTATCGTGTTGCCGGACGTAACGCCTGCTCGCAGCACTTCGGGTGAAAACCTTCGTCAGCGCGCTCCTATGGCAGAGGTAAACGAAGGCACCTCCACAGGCGGTAAATCGTTGCTTTCCAACATGCTTCCTCGTATTGATGGAAATACTGATGCGTTTAGCACAGCGCCTGCAGCGCGAAGCCTCAACCTCCCTTCGTTTGATACGGGCGCGCAGTCGGCAGTGTCTGCAACTGGCTCTTTTTCGACCGTTGGTGGCACTGGCTCATTTGCCCCTGTAGGGGATGAGCTGGTATCTGACGTAGCCCCCGAAGAGCGCTATATCGATGATGCGGATGATTCCGCCTACGACGAGGAATACACCGAAACAGGTGCTTTTGCTGGTCCTGGATATGTTGATATGCCTAAGTCACGTGCTGGACGCCTCTTCAGCCGATTCCGCAAGGGCAAGAAGCGCAAGGAAGAAGAAGTTTCTGTAAACGAGTGGGTAGATGTTGACGAGGACTATAATGCTCGCAGCGTCGGCAAAGCTCGTGGAGATTGGTCGAGCTTCCGTGAGGAAGATGATGAGTTTGTAGACGTTGACTACCGCGAATCCGATGATCGTCGTGGATGGAACGGTGGGGCATTCTCTTTGAATCGTCTTCGCAAGGGCGAAGATGCTCAGGTAGAGGATACTTACTATGACGAATCGGCGGTCTATGATACTGACGGCATTGTTGATGCCAGCCCCGCATTGCGCATCGATGGTGACGCTGGCACAGCCGAGCAAATCAACCGCGAACTCAAGAAACTTCAGGACTTCCGCCATCCCGACATCGACACCGAAGTATGGTTTGTTGGCCTTGGTGCAGAGCAGTATTCTCATTCGGGCATTAATGCGTTCCTGGAAGAGCACGCCGATGAGATGAAAGGCGCAATCGTTATCAATCTTGAGGCCCTTGGTGCTGGTGCGCTTTCTTGCATTGAACAGGAAGGTGCTTATAAGCCTTATAAGATTTCCTCACGCTTAAAGCGTGTTCTTCGCCAGGCAAGCGAGCGTTCGGGGGTTGGATATCATACCGATCGCATTGTTTCACGTGAAACGCCTGCATCGATTGCAATGGCTCATGGTATTCAGGCGATGACGATTGCCGGTATGGCAGACGGAAACACCGCGCTCTATTCTGCGGATAACGACATTATCGAAAACGTCGATCCTCAGGCTTTGGAGGATGCTTCGAATTTCGTAATGGCTATTTTGAAGAGCATCTAAGCAAGAATGCTCTCACAACGAAAGGCCCAAGGGTAAGCTTGGGCCTTTCTTATATTCTGTATTATCTAGGGCAAACAGGACCTAATGTATTGACGTAAAACGCTGTTTCACGTGAAACATGCCATAGAACAATGGATAGAGCTGGTGTTTGCGGGTCAAAGAAATCCAATGAAGTGCTTATAGCTTCCGAATCAGTTCTGCTTCATGGTTCCTTGATACTGAAGCGCATGCTTCAGCAAATGGCTTGTTCAGAGGGTCAAGACACTTTTCGATCGGTACCGAGATAGGATGAAATAAGATTTCGGCATCTCTGTTTTGACGAGTTGCTTCATGCTGAAAAGAAGCAAGAAGCGGTTTGCTGAATTCGTCCATGCGTCCAGAGAGGGCAACACCTGAAAACAAGGGTGCTGAAGCAGGTCTGTTGGGGGCCCACGGAATGTCGTTGACTGAGCATTTGCGCCAAAGGGCAGATATCAAGAAGATTTTTGCACGATTAACCATCGGGATTCGCGTCGGCGTATTGCGTGATTGAGGCGTGGAGGAGCCGGCTGATTCCTTTGAGTCGACTTCGACGCAGGTCCGGTAAAGGGGAAGTGGATCGATGGGTTCGCGCAGCCGCTTAACCAGGCAGTTTTCTTTAGCTAGAGCTTGCGCGAGTGCTCTGTAGACGATAGGGACGGCATGAACATGCTGGTGGCTGTCCAATTGAAACGATAGCTGTTGATCGGGAAACGCTGATAAAAAAAGCTGGATTTGACTGCGGCATTCAATAACCAGTTGATTGAATGCCACGCTTTTGTTGGTGATACCCAGCTTGAACAATCCCATGAAATTATTATCGAACATACCCCTCTCGTTAACGAGAAGAGGTATACGTTTCGGGTCTGCGACAGATGGCCCTTCTACCAGGTTCAGATGGAGGCATACCCGCAGAACGCCGCGTCTGGCATACGGCTGGACAAGGCTGGCGGCTTCATAAAATGCGGGAGAATTTGCAAAAATACTGACACTGTTGAGCGCTCCGCTACCGCCGCAGGAAGAGCTAAGCGATAAGATGGCTTTTGCCTGACCAGGTGTTATTCCGAAATCATCTGCGTGAATAAAAGTAGTGCATTGTTCAATCTGCATTCGCGAGCCTTTCTCTAGCAACCTTATTATCGCAGACGTGCATGGGCGTGTTTTTGGAAGCTCATGACAGAAATGTGGCTGTAATTTAACGATAAGAAAAACAATGAATGAGGGGGATGCATCGTTGTTTGATTGGGAGTACCTTTGCGTTTGTCGGAAAAGGGATCGCCGCCAGTGTGATCAACGGTGTAGAGTTTGGTGCTCGTATCCGAGACAGATTCGGCTATTGTTTTGTTGTTGAACAATTAAAAGAAGCGACGGTGAAACTGTGACGCAATCCCGTTTAGAGAAATACCTGGAATCGAAGCGGTTTCATGTGATGCTGCTGATAGTCGGTCTTGCATTTCTGCTAACGGGGTCTTTTCACGGAAATGTGTGGTTCGATGAAAGCTATTCAGTTTCTATAGCGAACAACTCTTTCGCTGAAATTTGGGATATTGGGTCAGGGGATGTTCATCCTGTTCTGTTTTACTGGGCCCTCCATGTTCTCGAGTCACTTTTTGGGCAAAATCTCCTTGTATACCGCCTGTTTACGATAGCGGGAATCTTTTCATTGGCAATGTTGGGCTTCACTGTGATACGGCATGATTTCGGCTGGAAGGCCGGCGTGCTGTTTAGTTTCTTTTCCCTATTTACGCCTTATCTTGCTTATATATCGGTTGAGATTCGCATGTATTCTTGGGTGATTTTTTCTGTAACGCTATGCGCTCTGTATGCGTGGCGCATTGCATGCACCTTACGTAGCAAAAACCCTAGGGAAGGAGATGGGTCTGCAGGAGAAGGCCAAAACTGGTGGATGTCTTCAGCCTACGATGGGGACGGCTATCGTGAGTGGTGCGGTGTACCGTGTAGATGGTGGCTTGTTATGTTCCTGTCGAGTCTTGCGAGCGCCTACTTGCATTATTACGGTGTGCTTGCGGCATCGTTCATCAACCTTTACTTGCTGATTTTCATTATCGCTCGTGCAAAAAAGGCATTGCCGGTATTTATAGTGGGGGCGGTAATTCAGGTAGCCCTTTATGCTCCCTGGCTCATGGTTTTCGAAAGCCAGGCTGGAGTAGTGTCTGGATCGTATTGGGCAAATGTTTCGTTTCCTCGCACTATAGTGGAATGGTTGTTCTACCCGGTTTACACGAGCTATGTGATATTTGCCGATACCTATGGGTTTGGCTATGTGGTGATTCTTACGGTTTGCGCAGTGGTGGCTGCTGCATCGGCGCTCTATGGTTTGGCGAATTGGCTGCGGCGTTCCAAACAGCAAAACGCAGGCCTCAAAGAATCCTTTTCCCTGGCAGACTGGGTGCTTGCTCCCTCTACTTTGCCCGCCATATGGGGCGTTGCGTTATACGCAAGTGTGTTTGCCGCTGCCCTTGTGGCTTCTATAGTTATTGACTCGCTGATTGTCTACTATCGCTATCTTTGTGTGACCATAGGCCCCTTACTCCTTGCCGCTTCAATTTGGCTTTCTCATGTTAATAGTAAGGTGTGCGTACGCGGGTTGCTCGCAGCTTTTCTTGGTGTGTCGATCGTCAACCAGGTTTTGTTCATTCAAGATGCATACAGCGGCAAAAACGAAGAGCCGCTTGACTATTTGGAGGAAATGGCAAAGTCCAATAGTCGCCCGCTAGTGCTCTCTTCGGACATTGGGGTTGAAGGGGTTACAGCGGTGGAATGCGAGAATATCAAGCAAACGTTTTTAGCATGGCAGCCGGGTAATTGGGCCCATGCATATCAGTCGTATTTTCCGACGCTTACCAGTGTAAAATCATGGGACGCTGCACTTGATGGCTATCAAGGCACCTTTATCGTGCTGGGGCAAACTCAGGTAGAAGGCGTTCCGGTTGACGTTCGCGATTTGGAAGCGAGGGACGACGTTGAGGTGACGGACATGAAGACGTTCTATCGTCCTTACGAGCGTACTTGGTTTACGGTAGCTACCATGGTGAAAAACGGCAACTGAGCCTCTTGTGCGAAGGCGCATCGATACCCGCACCTTAACTGAGACACGTCCCCGAATAATGAAGCAGCAAACAAGAGAATCTTGCGTGTAGGCTCAACAATGCCCACACCCGCACGATGAACTGCATTCCGTTTCTTGAACATAAAGAAAAAGGAGGCACTTCAAACCGCAGGTGCGGGCATTGTTTTGCGTGTGGCTCTATGCCTACAGAGAAAAATCGATTTGGTTCAAGGTGTTTTTCAGGGTTTGTGCAGAGGAATGAAGCAGTTCAGCTTCGTCAATGCTCAGTTGCAGAGGAATAGGGAATTCAACGCCCTTGCTTCCGACGATAGCGGGCAAGCTCATGACAACATCGGGAACGCCTTGGACGTCAGTACGATAATTCGAGACCGTCATAATTGATTTCTGATCACGCACGATTGCTTCACAGATGCGGGTTACGGAAGGAGCGATGCCAAAATACGTGGCGCGCTTCTTTTCAATGATCTCGTAGGCGCTGTTGCGCACGCTTTCTTCGACGGATGCGCGGATTTCGGTGGCGTTTTCGATGCCGCGCAAGCGGAAGAAATCGTTGATGGCGATTCCGGAAACGTTTGCAGCGCTCCATACCGCCAGCTCGCTGTCTCCATGCTCGCCAATAATACGAGCGTGGACGTGGCGTGGGTCAACATCGAGCATGTGCCCCAGCGTGTATTTGAGACGCGCGCTATCGAGTACGGTGCCCGAACCCATTACGCGCTCGCGGGGGAGGCCCGAGAGTTCCATTACTACCTGCGTGAGGATATCTACCGGGTTCGAAACCACCAAGAAAATGCCGTCAAAGCCCTGTTCCATAATGCGGGGAACGATGGTCTTGAAGATTGCCACATTCTTCTGTACCAAGTCGAGACGCGTTTCGCCTGGCTTCTGGTTAGCGCCAGCGGTGATGATAACGATGGAGGCATCGGAAAGATCTTCGTAAGTGCCAGCGTAGATGTTCATGGGACTGTAGTAAGGAATGCCGTGGCTGATGTCGAGCGCTTCGCCTTCGGCTCGGTTGGCGTCTACATCGATAAGAACCATGTCGGTGAAAAGCTTGCTCTGCATCAGGCTGTATGCAGTGGTTGATCCCACAAAGCCACAGCCGATAACTGCAACCTTCCTTCCGTTAAGTGAATTGCTCATAAAGAAACCTCTCTCTGTTTTGACTAGCAAGGTATGGCAACGAACTGTAGGCATGCCCCGTTTCCTTCGCGTGGACGTTGATTCAAAAGGCTGTTACGTGAATCGACGAAACCTAAGGGAAAACAAGCGCTTCCTAGAATAACCGTTGTTACGAGCTCCCCTCCCCTTGAAAAGCTTTCTCGTAACGGAAAGGAAGAGCCATGTATGATCCTGGAGCAACGACATTCGCAATCGCAAAAAAGTTGCAAAAAAGCCGAGATTTTTGTTTTCGTGATGGTTGGATTGCCATACCAGGGTAAATCCTGTGAAAAACGCGCAAAACCCTCAGCGAGAGCAACAAAACCCCACCGAGGGCAATGAGAAAAATCCTGTGAAAGAGAGATGCAGGCAAGGCTGGATGTGCTTTTGCTTATATCCCAGGTGAGCCGACAAAGCCTAGACGCGCCCATCAAAAAAGCCGGTCTCCGAATGAACCGCCACCTGTGGGGCGCAGTTTGGGACTGAAGACCGGCCTTAAATTTCTTTTGGAGCGGGTGACGGGACTCGAACCCGCGCATGCGAGCTTGGGAAGCTCGTGCCTTACCACTTGGCGACACCCGCGCAAGACCTAATGCTAGCACAACACCAGCAATAAATGCCCGCAACCACCCCATCCATTCAAAACGCAAAGCCCGTTCTCGCTGAATGGCGCCTCGCCGCCTTTCAGGCGGATGACATCGACACCGCCTGGAAGCGTAGTTTCTGACAGATGGTGGCGACAACGTCTAGTAGCCCTGCGACTTCCTGCGGACAGCGTCGGCACCACCCAGCAGCCCGCGACTCCCAGCGGACGGCGCCGTCATTGTCGCTGGCCGCCGCGGCCTCAGCATCCACGCCGCCAGCGTCTTGCGTCCTGTTGTCGCCTGGCCGAACAGCGCCTTGCCAGCCTCGAGTCAAACGGCGCGCATGCATTCTGCAGTGCCTTACCATGGCAATAAATCTCCGCCATGTATTCTCTAGGAGGCCTCTAACAGAAATAACGCCCCTTAGTGGCAATATATCGCCGCTATGTATCCAAAATGAGCTGGTTTTGGCAAGATTCGCGCGCCGTGCATCCAAATAGCCCTGCAAACCGCCGTTCGGGAATACACCGCGCGGAGATCTTGCCACTAAGGGGCGTTATTTCTGTCCGGAGCTCTTAAATCATGCATAGCCTGAAGATCTTGCCACTCTCCCCACCCCCCCGCGTTGCCCCGTCATCGTTGTTCGCCATATCAGACTGGGGTTTCTCGCCACCCCCGCCGCCCCGGCCTGCCCTTCAACCTCGCAGTCCGCCGCAGCCTCCGCGCCCTGCGCTGTCTCGCTGGCATCGCAGTCCCCGCACCCTGCGCGCCGTTATCGTGGTTCTTGTGTTATGGCTGGTGCGAGAAACGTTCAGCGATCTTTTGTTGGGGTAGTCTGAAACCGTTATTGTTGCGCTGCTGTTGAAGCGCGTTTTCCGATTTGCCAACGAAAGGGGCAGGCTATGAGTGCCAGGGCTGGTATGCCTGAAATCGACGGATTCATTTTCGATATGGATGGAACGCTTTTGCACACGCTTCCCGATTTGGCGGCGGTCACCAACAAGGCTCTGGAACTAGAAGGGTTCCCTCCCCATACCGAAGAGCAAATCCGTACGTTTGTGGGTAATGGTGCTTTGGCTCTAGCGCGTTTGGCAGTGCCCGATGGGGCTACCGAAGAGCAGGCTGAAAAGGTATTTCGTAATTTTAAGGGTCTGTATGGCGAATTCGGTTTGAGCCTGACGAGCGAATTCGAGGGGATGACGGAAACCCTCAAAGAGCTCCATGCTCGCGGGAAGAAGCTGGGTATCATGTCCAACAAATTCGAAGGCGGCGTGAAAGACGTGGAGGCGAAGTTCTTCCCCGGCTTGTTTGATGTTTCCCACGGTGAAACCGATACTATCCCGCGCAAGCCCGATCCCGATGGGCTCTTGCTGTGCGCAAGAGAAATGGGCCTCGAGCCCGCTCGCTGTGCGTACTTCGGCGATTCGCACACCGATCTTATAGCCGCGCATAATGCTGGCATGCTTGCGGTGGGTGTTACATGGGGCTATCAGCCGCTCGAAACGCTTAAAACGGGCAGCCCCGACGTGCTTATAGATGCACCTGTCGATATCCTGCAATTTGCCTAGGGCGTTGTTTGGCGGGAAGAATGCTCGGGGCGCGCTAATTGGCTAATGCCCGCTTGACGAGGGACGAGGTCTGCTATGTTTTGGCTAGCCTTCGGTTGGCATGGAGCTGAGCTTGGCTGCATCTGTCCCGCGTCTGGTTGGCGCGAAGCGGTGCCTGACGCTATCTGGCCGGTGCCCCAACGGGTAGATAGTAACCGGCTCTTTTTCGGATGGCGCGATGCAGGGGCCTGGCGCCTTACGCGCTTGCCTGCTCGGCATGGGCAGGCTCAGCATGCTTCAGTTAGCGTCTAGGTTGGACTTCCGTTTCTTGAGCGGTTGGCACGATGAAAGCTTTGAAGATCAAACACATTGAAAGGATCCCTTGGTGGACTCTGCAGAATTTGAAATAGAGGAATCTTCCGAAATCGACGAATCAAGCAGCGATTTCGGCTCATTGGGCGCATTGGCTCCCACTTGGCGCGAAGGCGACGCGATCAGCGAGGAAGAAGCTCTCGAGACGTTTTACGAGTGGCTCGCCGAGCATGAGATTGAACTGTGGCCCCATCAGGACGAGGCGCTGATGAGCCTCATGGTGGGAGACCACGTTATTTTGGGAACGCCAACTGGCTCAGGGAAGTCGATGGTCGCCATCGGCATGATGTTCATGGCATTGTGTTCGGGCAATCGCGCGTTCTACACGGCTCCCATCAAAGCGCTCGTAAGCGAAAAGTTTTTCGGCTTGGTGAATATGCTGGGGCGTGAAAACGTGGGTATGATCACGGGAGATTCCCAGATCAACCCACAGGCTCCTGTTATCTGTTGTACGGCTGAGATCTTGGCAAACCAGGCGCTTCGCGAAGGGGAATGCGCGGATGTCGGCTGCGTGGCAATGGACGAATTCCATTTCTACAGCGACCCCGACCGCGGTTGGGCTTGGCAGGTTCCGCTGCTCACGCTTCCCCATACGCAGTTCCTTCTTATGAGCGCGACGCTGGGGGACGTTTCTCAGATTGCGCAGGCCCTGGAGTCGAAAACGGAAACAACGGTAGATATTATTGCCGATGCTCCGCGCCCCGTTCCCCTGGAATACAAGTACGAGCTTATGTCGCTTGAAGGCACGGTAGAACTGGCCTTGCGTAACAACGAAGGGCCACTTTACATAGTGCATTTTTCGCAAGACGCCGCCCTCGCTTCGGCGCAGGCTCTTTCGAGCTTTGGCGTAACCAGCAAGGAGCAGCGCGAGCAGATCAAGGCTACGCTGGGGGCGGGCAAGTTTACCACCCAGTTTGGCAAAACGCTGAAGCGTTTGCTGCTTAGCGGCATTGGCGTGCATCACGCCGGAATGCTGCCGCGTTATCGTTTGCTGGTGGAAAAGCTTGCCCAGCAGGGGTTGCTGCCGGTAATTTGCGGTACCGACACGTTGGGTGTCGGCATCAACGTGCCCATTCACACCGTGGTGCTTACGCAGCTCACCAAGTTTGACGGTCATAAAATGCGTCGTCTTCGCAGTCGCGAATTCCACCAAATTGCAGGGCGCGCTGGTCGTTCCGACTTCGACACCGAGGGCGTGGTTGTTTCTTTGGCGCCGGAGTTCGAGATTGAAAACGCCAAACTTCTTGCAAAAGCGGGAGACGACCCCAAAAAGCGCCGCAAAGTGAAGCGCAAGAAGCCCCCTGAGGGTTTTGTGGTGTGGAATGAAGATGCCTTCAACCGCCTGATTGCTGCTGCGCCTGAAACGCTGACGCCCCGTATGCGTATCACCCACTCGATGGTTTTGGCTGAAGTCGAACAGGGCGGCGATGCCCGTGCTCGCGTCGACCAGCTGATCGATGACTCGCTCCAAAAGCCCGAAGACAAGCTGAAGCTGAAAGTGCGCGCCAGCGAGGTATTCCGCACCCTTATTGATGCGGGGGTTGTTGAGATAGAAGAGGACGAAAATGGCGATCCCGACTACTACGTAACCATGGATTTGCCCGAAGATTTCGCTCTCGATCAGCCTCTTTCTCCGTTTTTATTGGCAGCGCTTGAGCTGCTCGACCCGGAAAGCGAAACCTACACCTACGATATCATTTCGATGGTTGAGGCAACGCTCGAAGACCCGCGTCAGGTCTTGCGCGCGCAGGAGCGCAAAGCAAAAGATGCCGCCATGGCCGCCATGAAAGCCGATGGCGTGGAGTACGAGGAGCGTCTTGATCGCATCGCGGAGGTTACGTATCCGCGCCCCCTGCGTGAACTGCTGTTTGCTGCTTTCGACAAGTACTGCGAGTCGGTGCCTTGGGCGCGCGATTATTACGTGCGCCCAAAATCGGTTCTACGAGACATGCTGGAATCAGCTGCCGATTTCAAGGGCTATATTCAGAAGCTGGGCATTATGCGTTATGAAGGAGCGCTGCTTCGCTATCTTTCAGAAGCGTATCGTGCGCTTGATCGCACGCTCCCGTTTGATAAGCGCAGCGAAGAAATGGAAGACATTATCGCTTGGCTCGGTCTGGTGGTGCGTTCGGTCGACTCCAGCTTGGTGGATGAATGGGAGCAGGCGGGTCAAGAGCTCGATGCCCGTCCGCCCGAGGCAAAGGATGCTGTGGTCCACGATCGCCGTGGCCTCACCGTGCTGGTGCGCAACGCCCTGTTCCGTCGAGTGCGTCTCGCTGCGGCAGATGATCATGAGGCTTTGGGCGAAGCCGACGTTGATAACGGGTTCTCTGCTCACAAATGGCGCACGGCGTTGGACGAATACTACGATGTTCATGAAGACGTGCTTGTCGATGCGGATGCCCGCTCAATGGCATTCTTGGCTATCGATGAATCCGACGAGGATTCGGAGCATGTATGGCACGTGCAGCAAACCTTCAGCGATCCTGACGGCGATCATGATTTTGCCATCCGCGCAGATGTCGATCTTGATGCGACCCAAGAAGGCGACGGCGTGGTGTTCAAGGACTACCGCGTCGGCTTTATCGAAGACCTGCTGTAACTCGCTCATCTCGGCACGGATAGGGCGGTTGCTATTCAAGCCGCCCATTCTGCTGTTCGAAAAGGCTCGCCCGGCGCGAGCCTTTTCTCATGCGCTGCATTGCTTCATACCTTAGAGGAAGATTTGCTTCGCAAATCTAACAGGATGAGCGTTCAGAGTGGCATTCGCAGCAACCGCACCGCTCTTGCCGAGCTCCATTCCCTCAGCCCAGCAGAATCCAGAACTACCCTAACGGGGGGCGGCCCGAGTCGGGTAGTTTGCGAGTGCTGGTGCTTACCTATCCGGTAGCCTTCAGCCGGCGGCGAGTCTGCGAAATGCATTCTGAAAGCATCCCCTGAATGATTTTCCGCAGGAAAATCTTCTTCAAATGCATGAAGCAGCGACCGCACGAAAAAGGCCCCGTCAAAGACGGGGCCTTTTGAGCAGGGTAGCGGGTGCGTTGAGCAGACTCACCGCCGGCTGAAGGCGGACGAGCCGAAGCAGCCAGCGCCCGGAAGCGGACAGTCGGAAAACCTACTCTTTGTATCCGTTGGGGTTGTTCGACTGCCAACGCCAGGAGTCTTCGCACATGCGTGCCAAGTCGTATTCGGCAACCCAGCCCAGTTCTTCGCGTGCCTTGTCGCAGGCAGCGTAGTTGGTGGCAATATCGCCAGGGCGACGGGGACAGATCTTGTAGGGGAGCTTCTTGCCGCATGCCTTTTCGAAGGCGTGGATAACGTCAAGAACGGAAGAGCCCGTGCCTGTGCCCAGGTTGAAGATGGCAACGCCGGTGCGGGTGCCGTCTTCAGCGCTTGCTCCCTCGATGGAACCAAGGCCGATGGCCTTGCCCGTGCCAACCTTACCGCCCATGAAATCGAGCGCCTTCACATGACCACGTGCCAGGTCGACAACGTGGATGTAGTCGCGTACGCCGGTGCCGTCGGGAGTGGGGTAGTCGTTGCCGAATACCTGGATGCACTCAAGCTTTCCAACGGCAACCTGGGCAACGTAGGGAAGCAGGTTGTTCGGGATGTCTTTCGGATCTTCGCCGATGCGGCCAGAGATATGGGCCCCGATGGGGTTGAAGTAACGAAGCAGAACAACGTTCCATTCGCTGTCAGCGCGGTAGAAGTCGGTCAGAATGCGCTCGAGCATAACCTTGGTTTCGCCGTAAGGATTGGTTGCCTCATGAAGCGGGCACTCTTCGGTGATCGGGATCATCTCGGGTTCGCCGTAAACCGTTGCGGACGAAGAGAAGATGATGTTCTTTACGCCGTGGTTGCGGGCCACGTCAAAGAGCACCAGCGAACCCGCTACGTTGTTCCAGTAGTATTCGAGCGGCTTCTGCGTGGATTCGCCCACGGCCTTGAAGCCAGCGAAATGAATGATGGCGTCGATGTCGTTCTCGGAGAACACGCGCTCGCATGCTTCGCGATCGAGGATGGAAGCCTCGACGAACTTCAGTTGGTCGGCGTTGGCACCGGAAAGCTCGCGAATGCGGTCGACCGCAGTAACGCAGGAATTGGAAAGGTCGTCGAGGATAACGACGTTGTAGTTTTGCTCAAGCAGCTCGACGCAGGTGTGGCTGCCGATGAAGCCGGCACCGCCGGTAACCAGGATGGTTTGGGCGTTGTGCTCGCCGGCAAGGCTTTTGTTGGACATATGCGTTGCCTTTCATTGGTATATAGACACAAGAAGGATACCACCAGCGGTTGCAACGCGCGGTACGCGCAGGAATTCAACAGAGGCGGCGATTCGTTAACTATTGTTTCATGGCTTGGCTTTGCGCGGTGTTCGGCAAAGAAAGGCTCGTTGGGTTTTGGCGCATAGGGCGTCCGATTGCCGTTGCGTCTCGTTTCGTGCAGTGTCCTCAACGGATTGTTGGGCGTTGGGGTTCGCTACATTTTAGGCAGTGTTTTCAAAAGTCCCCAGGTTTTGTGTTTGCCTGCTTCGGTGGTAATAAGGGCATCAAGGTTTTCGAAACAGCGGCAATCGCGGCCTAGTAAAAGGGTTTTCGCCTCAATGGCAAGGGGCGTGTTGTAGCAGCGCGAAAGGGCCTCGGTGCTGGCATGACTCGTAGAGACAACGCAGAACGGGTCGATGCCCTCGATAAGGGTGAACAGGTCGCCAGAAGCATCGGGCTTGCCTGGGGCGGCGGTTTGGGCCCAACCGATTGCCTGCGGTGAGTACCCAAGAGCATTAAAGCTTGCGGTAAGTGCGCGCTTTGCTTCTTCGGTAGGCTCTTCAACAGAGACAATAATCGCCGCAGCCCCTATGGACCCATGGTATGTTCCCTGGAACGAGTCGACGTGGCTCTGCGCGATGCGCTCGTATTTTGTTGGCTGTGGCGTGGGCATGAGGTCCTCCTTCACTGCTTAGGATAATAGCGAGATTTGTTGTTGCCGAGGGCGAGAAGCCGCTTTGGCGCCTTTGGAATCAGCCAGTCACACAAAATGTGAAAAAATTCACACCGTTGAGCGAAAACGGTGATAACTTCACTTTGGCGGGATCATAATAGGAAGACGCAATGCATCGATTGATGCCTGTCAAAGAGGCTTCGCCTCAATCTGATAAACAAAGAAAGCAATGCTTTCCCTCGATAAAAGGAGTCGCTATGTGCACCAATGGTATCAATACGGGTCAGTTTGAACAGATGATCGACCAGATCGACGATCATATTAAGCTGGAGCGTCGTTGGGCTCACAATCTTGCCCACAATGCTTCCGATGCTGGATTCACCACCGTGGGCGAAAAGCTCCATGCTGCAATGCAGTTGCTCGACGAGGTTCGCGCAACGCTCGATGACGCTAAAGATGCACTTGATGAAGATGCCGAAAACGCAAGTGGTGTGACGGTTAACTTGGTATAAGCCTAGGCCGCATCGCATAAACGCAAGGAGCAAAGCATGAGCAATGACTTAATGCGCTTTTCTGTGGCGATGCCCGAAGACCTGTTGGTCAAGTTTGATCACCTGGTGGCGCGCCGCGGTCTGGCTAAAAATCGCAGTGAAGTGGTACGCGATTTAGTGCGCGAAGCGCTGGTGGAAGATGAGTGTTCCGTGCCTGGGCGAATCGTTATGGGTACGCTCACTATCGTGTACAACCACCACGCCAACGACTTGCAGGAAAAATTGCACCATATCCAGCACACCTATTTGGACATGGTGGTAGCTTCCATGCATGTGCATGTCGATCAAGACAACTGCCTTGAGGTAATCATCCTCAAGGGTGAATCTGGCGAGGTTCAGGATGTCGCTAACCTTATCATCGGCACCAAGGGCGTCAAAACAGGGCGTCTTAACATGACAACCACGGGTGACTTTATCTAGCCCCTTAGAACGCCTCATCGAAGGCGTTCTTTTTCTAGAGGAACGCAACGCTCTATTGAGTGTTGCATGAACGAAAGAGACAAGATGGACGAAACGGTATTGCTGGGTCATGGTAGCGGCGGCACTATGATGAAGCGCATTATCGACGAGGTATTTTTCGAGGCATACGCAGATGAAGAGCTGTTGGAAGGGAACGATGCGGCATCGCTTCCAGCGCCAGCTGCCGGTGAGCGTATTGCCTATTCCACCGACAGTTTTGTGGTGACTCCCCACTTTTTCCCCGGCGGAGACATTGGCAGGCTGGCTGTGTGCGGCACGGTAAACGATGTTGCCACCAGTGGCGCTGCCCCCAAGTATCTCAGCTGTGGGTTCATTCTGGAAGAAGGCTTTCCCGTTGCCGATTTGAAGCGCATCTGCAAAAGCATGGCCGAAATGGCCAAAGAAGCTGGTGTCCATATTGTTACGGGCGATACCAAGGTGGTTAATCGCGGCCACGGCGATGGCGTGTTCATCAACACCAGTGGTATCGGCTTCATCCCCGAAGGGGTGAGCCTTTCCGGCGCTTTCTGCAAACCGGGTGACAAGGTCCTGGTTACCGGCACCATGGGCGACCATGGCATCACCATCATGAGCTGCCGAGAAGAGCTTTCGTTCAATGCGGACATCCAGACCGATGCTGCCCCTCTGAACCATTTGATCGCCGAGGTAATTGCCGCAGCGCCCGATACCCGCTGCTTCCGTGACCCAACGCGCGGAGGCCTTGCCTCGACGCTCAATGAGCTTGCTGTTCAGTCAGGTGTCGACTTCATTGTTGAAGAGGGCGCAGTTCCCGTTAAAGATGCCGTATTGGGAGCGTGCGAAATGCTTGGCTACGATGTGTACCAGGTTGCCAATGAGGGCAAGATGGTGTGCGTGGTTCCCGCCGAGCAAGCAGAGGCTGCCCTGGCTGCAATGCGCGCGAACAAGTATGGAGCCGATGCAGCCATCATTGGCGAAGTGGTGGAAACGCCCGAAGAGCGTGACCCTCGCGTTTCAATTCGTACCGGGTTTGGTGCCCTGCGCATCATGGACATGCTCGTAGGCGAACAGCTGCCCCGCATCTGCTAGGCATGTGCCGCAGCCTGCCCCCGTTGCTCTGCATCGGCCAGATGCCTGTGCCCGGCTGCGGTTGTGTCTCGCGGCGACCCTGCCAGCGCCCCGCACTCCCGTGCTGTCCTGCGTCTGTGATGTTTTTGCATCGGCGAACGGCAGTAACGCGGCAAATATGCAACGCAATTTAACCGTTCTTAGAAAAACCGCGCAAGGATCTTGCATATTGGGGTCGCTATGGTATTTTCCCGTTCAGGGATTAACCGAAAAAAGAATTGTCCCCAAGTATGACAAAGCATCTCTAAAAGCCCAAGAGAGAAGAGGTTTTCATGTCTCATCCAGTAATCATTGATGATGAGTGCATTGGCTGCGGAATTTGCATCGACGCTTGCCCCCAGGAATGCATCGAGGTTGTAGACGGCGTATGCAAGGTTGTAAACGAAGAGGCCTGCATCGCTTGCGGCGACTGCGTTGAAGAGTGCCCCATGGGCGCAATCGAGGAGATTGTTGAAGACTAACAGTCTGCTCACGACGAGAGTCCAGTCAATGCGCGCAAGGATTTTCGCGCATTGACTGGCCATCGGCATGCTGGGTGCGGGGCTCAGCTCTGTTACCGAATGTGTGCCCCAATCAAGGAGGCTGCCAAATGCCGGCGGCTTCCTACCGCGAAGGCCCCGATGGCCACTCGAGCCGTAAACAAAACAGCAAAAGAAGGCGAGCAAAATGCTCGCCTTCTTTTGTCTCGGGGCGCGTTATCGGCCATGGCGATATTTCGCCGCGCTGCATTCCCGAGTGTTCGGCGATGGCGCTGCACCGCGCCGTACCCGCTGCTCGCCCCAGCCGCGCCAGCACTCTGTCTTTCGTGCTTCTGGCGGGGGCGTTCTCCAAGTCCTGCCTTCGGTGCCGTTTTTTTTTGCGGGGAGGGCGGCAGTTATTTGGTGCGGGGCGAATCCAGGCGTTCGTCCATGGCAAGATCTTCGCGAATGCGCTCTCGGGCGACTGGTAGTGGCAATATTCTCGCGCGATGCGTTCTCGGGGGTCTTGCCGCGACAAGATTCCGCCGCGGTGCGTTCCCGGGCGGCCATCCGTGACAATTTTTTCTCCTCATGCATCCCAAAAGCGGTCTCGGACGGGAAAATCGCCAGTTCGTGGCAAGATTCGCGTGCCATGCATCCGAAAACGGGCTGGCTCTGGCAAGATATGCGCGCTATGCATCCGAAAAGCCCCGCAAACCGCCTTTCGGGAACGCACGGCGCGAAGATCCTGCCAGGAAGGGCCCCTTTTCGCTGCACGGGCCCCTCGAATCATGCACGGCGCGCGAATATTGCCATCCGTTGCAGCGCCAAACCGCCCGAGCGCCCGTGACCCCGGCGCCGCCGAACAGCGCGAGCCGCCAGAGCTAGATCGCCCAGCCCAAGAAACACAGCCCAGGAGGCAGCGCCCCCGTCGCCTCCTGGGCAGCAAGTACCACCAACAGCTCCCGCGCCACCGCCACCGCTCTTTGCCAACACCAGCCAGTAGCTTGTCGCCCGGCGAACAACTCTGTCATTGCCGACAGCGCCTCCTGTAGAGACAGCATCCACATCGCCACCGCCCCGCCGATTCGCCGAGCTGCGCTCGCCCAAAGGGAGGGCTATCTTCCCTACTTGTGGCGCCTGTCTTCTGTGCTCTTGGCAGATGCGATCGGCTTATAAACGCCAGGCGGAGCCCCTTCTACGCGATTATTTCGTTATGGTTGCGTAAGAATCGGCATCCATCTGGTAAAACGCAGGCACTACCTATACAATGGGTCGGGTGCTCCAGGGGCCACGTGCCCTATAGGACTATTAATAAGGAAAAGAGGTTACGATGGCAGTTGTTGCATATTGCGTTAAGTGCAAGGAAAAGAAGGAAATGGTAGACCCTCAGGAAGGCGTCACCAAGAACGGCCGCGTTATCACCAAGGGCACCTGTCCCGATTGCGGTACCAAGATGTCTCTCATCGGTGGTGTTGCTAAGAAATAGCTCTCTGTTTCGTTTTCACAAGCAGGCATTTTGCACCTAAGCCCGCTCGGCTCATGCCAGCGGGCTTTCTTGTTTGTTCTGGTGGCCCATGCCCAGCGGGTTTTTGTTTGCCCGATCGGTTTGCTCGGGTCGGCGCCTGCTCAGCTTTGAGCGGACCGTTGTTAGATCTTAATAGACGAAAATGGCAAGTGCGCGAACCAGTCGTAAGCTACTGACCTGGGAAAACAGATATAGCTCAGGTAATCTTCAACAGGAAGGTTACAAAACTTGACAATGATGCACTTAGATTTTATTATTCCAATTGTCGAAAAGGTCCACGCGAGTGGGCCTTACTGGTATCCGTGAAAGCCCACGCGGCCGCAAGGCATCGAAGACGATCTCCAAGCCCGTAAAGGCGGAACGAATATCCCGGCTCTAACTTAGGTAAGAACAGAATGGCCGCATCGCACAACTCGGCAACAGCGGGCGGTCGCAACTGAAAGGACATAGTAAGATGGCAAAGATCATTGGCATCGACTTGGGCACCACCAATTCGGCAATGGCAGTGATGGAGGGCTCAGAGCCTGAAATTTTGGTTAACGCAGAAGGCGACCGCACCACGCCTTCCGTTGTTGGCTTTGGCAAGGACGGCGAGCGCACGGTAGGCAAGGCCGCAAAGAACAAGGCTGTTACCAATCCTGAAAACACCATCGCATCGGTAAAGCGTTTCATCGGTCGTTCTTATGCTGAGACCGGCGAAGAGCAGAAGACCGTTGCTTACATGGTAAAGAACGGCAATGGTGGCCGTGCTGTTGTGGACATTGACGGCAAGGACTACATGCCTGAAGAGATTTCCGCAATGGTTCTGCAGAAGATCAAGTCCGACGCTGAGAAGCGCGTAGGCGAGCCCATCACTCAGGCAGTTATCACTGTTCCTGCTTACTTCAACGACGCTCAGCGTCAGGCAACCAAGGACGCAGGCAAGATCGCTGGTCTCGAGGTTATGCGTATCATCAATGAGCCTACGGCAGCGGCTCTTGCTTACGGTCTCGACAAAACCAACAAGGATGAAAAGGTTTTGGTCTTCGACCTTGGTGGCGGTACGTTCGATGTTTCCGTTCTTGAGCTGGGCGACGGCGTATTTGAGGTTTGCTCTACCGCTGGCGACAACCACCTGGGCGGCGACGACTGGGATCAGCGCGTAATCGACTGGATAGCCGATAAATTCCAGGCTGAAAATGGAATCGATCTTCGTGCCGACAAGATGGCTCTGCAGCGTCTGAAGGAAGCAGCCGAAAAGGCAAAGATGGAGCTTTCCTCCACCACCCAGACCAATATCAATCTGCCCTTCATCTCCGCTGGTGCAGCTGGCCCGCTCCATCTGGACTATACCCTTTCCCGTGCCGAGTTCGAGCGCATCACCAAGGATCTGCTCGACCGCTGCAAGAAGCCTGTTGAGCAGGCTCTGCGCGACGCTGGCCTTTCCACGGGCGATGTTAACGAGGTAATCCTCGTTGGCGGTTCCACCCGTATGCCTGCTGTTCAGGAGCTGGTGAAGAACATGACGGGCAAGCAGCCCAACATGTCGGTTAACCCCGATGAGGTTGTTGCAATGGGCGCAGCTGTTCAGGGCGGCGTTCTTGCTGGCGACGTTGAGGGCATCCTTCTTCTTGACGTTACCCCGCTTTCCCTTGGCGTTGAAACCATGGGCGGCGTAATGACCAAGATGATCGACCGTAACACCACCATTCCTACCCGCAAGACGGAAATCTATTCCACCGCAGCCGACAACCAGACTTCGGTAGAGATTCACGTTCTGCAGGGCGAGCGTCAGATGGCCCAGGACAACAAGACCTTGGGCAAGTTCCAGCTCACCGGTATTCCTGCTGCACGTCGTGGCGTTCCTCAAATCGAGGTTACCTTCGACATCGACGCAAATGGCATCGTGAATGTTTCCGCTAAGGATCTGGGCACCGGTAAGCAGCAGCAGATCACTATTTCCGGTTCTACCGCCCTTACCGACGACGAAGTTGATCGCATGGTTAAGGACGCTGAGGCTCACGCCGAGGAAGACAAGGTGCGTAAGGAAGAGGTTGAGGTTCGCAACAACTGCGACTCTCTGATCAACGCAACCGAAACCACCTTGGGCGAAGTTGGCGACAAGGTAAGCGCCGAGGTTAAGCAGCAGGCAGAAAGCGCTGTTGCTCAGGGCAAGGCCGCACTTGAAGGCAACGACATCGAAGCTATCAAGGCGGCTATCGAGGCAATGCAGCAGGCAGGCTACAAGCTGGCTGAGGTTGTATACGGCAACCAGGATGCAGCTCAGGCAGCCGCTGGTGCAGCCGGCGCTCAGCAGCCCGCTGACGACGACACCATCGAGGCAGACTTCGAGGTTGTCGACGACGACGAGAAGAAGGACAAGTAATCATGACCGCGCCTGAAAAAGACGAGGTACGCGAGGATCAGGAAGCAGCCGAGGCCAAGCCCGAGGCTGCTGCCCCCGAAGAGGTCGAAGCGGATGTCATCGAAGATGACGCCGAGAGCGAAGAGCCCGAGGAAGATCCGGTGGAAGCAGCTAAGGCAGAGGCGGATGCCTGGAGGGACAAGTACTTCAGGCTCCATGCCGAGTGGGACACCTATCGCCGTCGTATGAACGAGCAGCGTGAAGAGGAAAAGCTTCGCGCCACCGAAAAGCTGGTTGAAAGCTTGATCCCCGTGATTGATGACTTTGAACGTAGCATCGCTTATGCGGAGGGCAATGGCGAAGAGGGTCTGCTCGGTGGCATCAAAGCCGTTCACAACAAGATTGGCGAGGTGCTGAAGAAGGAAGGCGTTGAGATCATCAATCCTGAAGGCGAAGCGTTTGATGCCCTTGAGGCTCAGGCGGTAGCCACGGTTGACGATCCTTCGGTTCCCGATGAAACGGTTGCCCAGGTTTACCAGAAGGGCTATCGCATGGGTAACAAAGTTATCCGTGCTGCAATGGTAACGGTTACCGTGGGCGGTCCGAAGCGCGAGACCAAGTCAGAAGAAGACGAATAGCAAACGCAAGGGCGGGCTCGCAAGTCCGCCCTTGTTGTAAGCAGCTCGAGGGAACTGGCAAGAATGTCCTGTCAGTCAAAGTTGGGCATACGGGCGGGTTTCTTTCGGGCTGATTAATTAGAAGAGAAAACAGGGGTATTGAAGCAGGTTACATTTCCGTCGCAACGGCTGATGCCGAAAGGCTTTTGGCTTTTCGATCGTGCCGAGGCGAACAGGTCGCTCAGCTGGAAAAGCAACTGCATTACTATCCCGTCTGAATAGGAAAGGTGGGGCGAATGGCAACTCCCGACTACTACAAAACGCTAGGCGTTCCACGTGACGCCGACGCTGATGCCATCAAGAAGGCATTTCGCAAACTGGCCCGCAAGCACCACCCTGATGCGGGCGGCGACGAGGCGAAGTTCAAGGAAATCAACGAGGCGTACGAGGTCCTTTCCGACGAAAAGAAACGTAAGCTCTACGACCAGTATGGCACCGCCAACGAAAACCAGATTCCCTATGGCGGGGCATGGCAAGGCCAGGGCGGCAACCCCTTTGCCGGCGCGGGCTTTGGCGGAGCATCTGGTTTCGGTAGCTGGGCAGATATTCTCGAGAGCATCCGCAACGGTGAAGGCGCTTTCGGCGGCAACTGGGATTTCGGTGGAGCGGGTAGCTATGCTCAGCCTCGGCCGCAGAAGGGCGCTGACAAAGAAGTGTCCATGACGGTAACCTTCGACGAAGCCTTTAATGGATGCGAAAAGCGCATCCGCATTGGTCGCTCGGGAACAGGCGAAAAGGAAACGCTCACCATAAAGATTCCCGCTGGCGCCATCGACGGCGGCCGTGTTCGCTTAAAGGGCAAAGGCGGCCAGGGAGCAAATGGCGGCCCCGCAGGCGACTTGCTGGTGAACATCAAGATAGGCGCTCATCCGCTCTATCGGCGCGACAAGGCGGACGTTTTGATGGACCTGCCCGTAACGTTTGCCGAAGCGGCTCTTGGTGCTCAAGTGGTGGTTCCCACTCCCGATGGTACGAAAGTGCGCTTGAAGGTACCTGCTGGGTGTCAGGACGGAACGGTTCTTACGGTGCGTGGCAAAGGCGCCCCCAGGTTGGGCAAGGGCTCAACGGGCAACGGCGATTTGCGCGTGGCCATCAAGATAGCGGTTCCGAAGACGTTGAACGATGAACAGAAGAAGGCCCTGGAAGCATTCCAGGAAGCTACTAAGGAAGAGGTGAGGGCATGGTAATGGAAGACAAAGACAGACCGCTGTATATGATCAGTGTTGCTGCCGAACTTGCTGGCGTTCACCCGCAAACTCTGCGCATCTATGAACAAAAGGGCCTGGTTTCCCCCCAGCGCACACGGGGCAACACGCGCATGTATTCGCAGGCCGATATTGAGCGTTTGCAGTTGATCAATGAGCTTACCGATGAAGGCATCAATCTTGCGGGCGTTATTCGCATCCTCGACCTTAAAGGGCGCCTGGATGAGCGTGACGACGAGCTCGATGCCCTGCATCGTCGTGTACGCAAGCTTGCCGACCGTGTACACGAACTCGAAACCAGGGAAAGCGTCAATTCTTTGGTAACCGATACTAACGCAATTGTATTGCGCAGGTTGATGTAAAACACTAGCCATTTCTTTTGCTGCAAGTAGAAGAAAGGAGACTTATATGTGGATTGAAAAATTAGCAGTGACTGCCCAAGAGGCGTTTAAATCTGCAATGGACATTGCGTCTAAGCATGAAGCAGCCACCACAGAGCCGCTTCATCTGCTAGATGCTATCCTTTCTGCGGACGAGAATAACCTGAAGGCTATCATTACGCGTATTGGCGCCGACCCTGCCGTCTTGAAGCAGCGCGTCGATGCGGAGGTGGAACATCAGCCGAAGGTAAGCGGTCAAGCCTTTATGGGTATGGTGGCCCCTTCAAGGGAATTCGATGCCCTGATGAACAACGCCGAGAAAATCGCCGGAAAGTTGGACGACAACTACATCACCACCGAGCATCTGCTCATTGCCCTTTCTGAAGATAAGGGGCAGGCGGGTCGCATCCTGAACGATGCTGGTGTTACACGTGAAACAGTCGAGGCGGCTTATCAAGATCTTCGCGGCGACACTCGCGTAACTGATGCGGAGTCGAAAACTGAGTTCGAGGTGCTGGAGCAGTATGGCCAGAACCTTACTCAGCAGGCACGTGATGGCAAACTCGATCCGGTAATCGGTCGTTCCGAGGAAATTCGTCGTACCGTTCAGGTTCTTTCCCGTCGTACGAAGAACAACCCTGTGCTTATTGGCGAGCCTGGCGTGGGCAAAACGGCAATCGTTGAAGGCTTGGCCCAGCGCATCGTTGCGGGCGACGTTCCCTCCAGCCTGAAAGATCGTGAGCTTATTGCGCTTGACCTTCCTGCGATGCTCGCTGGCGCTAAGTATCGTGGTGAATTCGAAAACCGCCTGAAGGCTGTTCTTCGCGAAGTGAAGCAGTCCGACGGGCAGATTATCCTGTTCATCGATGAGTTGCATACCATCGTAGGCGCTGGCTCCACGGGCGATAGCTCCATGGACGCGGGCAATATGCTGAAGCCTGCTTTGGCTCGTGGCGAGCTTCATGCCATCGGTGCTACTACGCTCGACGAATACCGCAAGTACATCGAAAAGGATGCTGCGCTTGAGCGTCGTTTCCAGCCGGTGCTGGTGGGCGAGCCGACAGTCGAAGACACCATTGCGATTCTGCGTGGCCTGAAGGAAAAGTACGAGATCCATCATGGCGTCCGCATCAAGGACTCCGCGCTGGTTGCTGCAGCCGAGCTCTCCAACCGCTACATCACCGATCGTTTCCTGCCCGACAAGGCAATCGACCTGATGGACGAGGCGGCAAGTCGTTTACGTATCGAAATCGACAGCATGCCCGAAGAGGTTGATCTGGCTGAGCGCAAGCTCACTCAGATGCAGATTGAAGAGCAGGCTCTGATGAAGGAAACGGATGAGCCGAGCCGCGAGCGCTTGGAGGCTCTCCGCAAGGAGATTTCCGCTGCCCGCGAAGCGCTGGATTCGCAGAAGGCGCTTTGGAAAAACGAAAAGGACGTCATTGTCAGCGTTCAGAACCTGAAGGCTGATATTGAGGCTGCCCAGATCGAAGAAGAGCAGGCCACCCGCGAAGGCGACCTGGCTCGTGCTTCCGAGCTGCGCTATGGTACCATTCCTGCGCTGCAGCAGAAACTTGCTCAGGCTGAAGAGGTTCTGGAGAATCGCCAGCAGGACGGCGCGATCCTCAAGGAAGAGGTTGGCGAAGACGAAATCGCCGAGGTTGTATCCACGTGGACGGGCATTCCCGTTACCAAGATGATGCAGGGTGAAATGGCCAAGCTGGTTGACCTGGAAGACAAGCTTCGCGAACGCGTGGTTGGTCAGGATAAAGCCGTGGCTGCCGTAGCAGGCGCAATTCGTCGTAACCGTGCAGGCCTTTCCGATCCGAACCGTCCCATTGGCAGCTTCCTGTTCTTGGGTCCCACCGGTGTTGGCAAAACGGAACTGGCCAAGGCTCTTGCCGAGTATCTGTTTGACACCGAGCGCGCTATGGTTCGTATCGATATGTCCGAGTATATGGAAAAGCACTCGGTTGCTCGTTTGGTCGGAGCGCCTCCGGGATATGTGGGCTACGACGAGGGCGGTCAGCTTACTGAAGCGGTACGCCGTAAGCCGTACAGCGTGATTTTGTTGGACGAGGTTGAAAAGGCTCATCCCGATGTGTTCAATATCCTGCTTCAGGTTTTGGACGATGGTCGCCTCACCGATGGCCAGGGCCGCGTGGTGAGCTTCAAGAACGCCATTATCATCATGACGTCCAACATCGGTTCGCAGTCGATTCGCGAATTCGCAGGCGAAGATCAGAATCAGGGGTCTGGCAATTCCATGGGCAAGGTCATGGAAGACCTTATGACCGCAGATGTTGAGGTTGCGGCAAAGCGTCTGGCTGAGCTGAACAACAAGATCAACGATGCTCTGCGTAATACTTTCCGCCCCGAGTTCCTGAACCGCATCGATGAGGTAATCACCTTCAATCCGCTTTCCATTGCCGCAATGGAGCCAATTGTCGGTTTGCAGTTGGCCGACGTGCGCGAGCGTCTTGCCGATCGCCGTATCGACCTGGTGGTTACTCCTGCCGCTATGGAGCATCTTGCGATTGACGGTTACGATCCCGTCTACGGAGCACGTCCGCTGCGTCGCTTGATTCAGCGTGAGGTAACCGACCGCGTTGCCACCGAAATCATCAACGGCACCGTTCACGATGGTGCAACGGTAACGGTTGATATCGATGGCGAAGGCCAGTATTGCTCTAAGGTCGAAAACCGCCATGAGCTGAATGCTGGCGACGACATCGTTGCCCAGGCCGAGCGATTCTTGGGTGGACAAGAATAGGGCATAACCTAGTTGCTTCAAGGGCGCCTTCTCTTTTAAGGGAAGGCGCCCTTTCTTTTTGCCTTTGGTGTAGCTGTGAGTTAGTTTGCGGCCCCGCTCGTCAAGGATGAACGGTGTATGAATGCCGTTCATCGTCCGTGGGCGGCAATTTTGCCCAGATTTTCCCGTTGTGTAACAAAGGGGTAACGCTGGATTGCGACCATTCAAAAATCGTTTCCCCCTGACGCGGGAATGGGCTGCTTTGCGATGGCGCATACCGAAGGTTTTCATCCTCCCCCGAAGCAGCGGCTCCGTTATCTCGTGCAGATAGCGAAGCCGCCACTTCGCAAGCTTGCTGAGCCAATGGGCACGCTTCCTTTCCGCGTCAAACGAGTAGAAAGGAAGTAGCCATGGAGGCATTCATCGAATCTTTTTCGGCTGGCGTCGATGCCGTCGATGGTTTCGTATGGGGCTGGGCCCTTATTTGGTTGCTGTTGGGCACCCATCTCTTCATGACCATCAGGACCGGTTTCATTCAGAGGAAGATCCCCACGGCGATTAAGCTCTCGGTCTCTAAGAACGATCCCTATGCCGAGGGCGACATTTCGCAGTTCGGCGCCCTTACCACAGCGCTCGCTGCAACTATCGGTACGGGCAACATCGTCGGTGTTGCTACGGGCCTACTGTGCGGCGGTCCAGGCGCTATTTTTTGGATGTGGCTTACCGGCGTCTTTGGTATCGCAACCAAGTATTCCGAAACTTATATATCCATGAAGTACCGCGTGAAGGACGCCAATGGCCGAATGCTCGGCGGCGCTATGTATGCGTTGGAGCGCGGCTTCAAGCACAAGGGATTGGGCAAGCTCCTTGCTGTGCTGTTTGCCCTGTTCACCGCCATTGCTTCCTTTGGCATCGGTGCTTCGGTTCAGTCGAACTCCCTGGCAGGCGCCCTTACTTCTTCAAGCTTGATTCCCGGTGCCTCCGAAATCCCCACGTGGCTTATTGGCATTGTAGTTACCGTCTTGGTTGCCATCGTTATCATCGGCGGCTTGAAGAAGGTTTCCAAGGTGTGTGAGAAGCTGGTTCCCATCATGGCTATCTTCTACGTTGCCTGCTGCCTTGTGATCATCGGCATGAACGGTGCCTATTTGCGGGATGCCATCGTGACTATCATCACCTGCGCGTTTACCGGTCAGGCAGCTTTTGGTGGCGCGGTTGGCTCTGGTATTATGCTGGCGCTTCAGTACGGCTTTAAGCGAGGCCTGTTCTCCAACGAATCCGGCCTGGGTTCTGCTCCCCTGGTTGCCGCCTCTGCAATTTCCAAGAATCCTGCTCGCCAGGCGCTGGTTTCGATGTCTGGTACGTTCTGGGACACGGTGGTTATCTGCCTGATTACTGGCTTGATGTTGGTAACCTCGCTGCTCGCCAATCCTGACCTTGCAGCTATCTACAACAACACCATGCTGGCAAGCAACGATCTTTCCATCGATACTGCTGTTGGAATCTTCTCTGGTGGTGCTGCTTTGGCGACGGCTTGCTTTGAGAGCATTCCCGTGCTGGGGCCTCTGGTGCTGGTAGTTGGCCTTTTGTGCTTCACCTATTCCACCATGCTCGGTTGGTCTCAGTACGGCGATCGCGCCATTACGTACCTGTTTGGTACTAAGGGCATCCGTCCTTATCAGGTAGTGTTCCTGCTCTTTGTATTCTGGGGCTGCATCGGCGGAGGCGACTTGGTGTGGAACCTCTCCGATATTTCCAACGCTCTTATGGCTGTCCCGAACTGCATAGCGGTCTTGGTTCTTTCCGGCGTGATTGCCAAGGGAACAAAGTACTGGATTTATGAGGGCCGCCTGGAAGAAGAGGACACCACGCCGATTCCCACGGTTGGCACGGTCGACCACCCCAACGTTTAGCCAAAGCTCGAACCCCCGCCTCAATACTCGCTGCGGAAAAGCGAGAGCATAACTGCCGAACACTGTTTTGCAACAAAAAAACGCTGTTGGGCGTTTTCGGTAAGCGAGCTTTCCCCTAGCCACGGTCCCGGAATGGGAGGATTCCGGGACCGCTTGCGCTAGTTGGGTGGTGTTGCGGGAGGGCGGCGCGAATCGTCGGTCCTCGTGGCTTCCTGTAAACATGCGGCTGGAAACTCCCCATTAGTGGTAGGGTGGGAAAGCATGACGCAAGCGTTTTATCGGCAAAGCGGTAACTCGGTCATGTGATCGCCTACTAATTAATGAAGGAGTTTCCAACGTGGAAAACTTGGGCTACTACAACGGAAAATTCGGCCCCCTGAATGAAATGAGCATCCCGATGAACGATCGCGTTCATTGGTTTGGCGACGGCGTGTATGACGCTGGTCCAGCGCGCAACTATAAGATATTTGCGATTGATGAACACATTGATCGTTTCTTCAACAGCGCTGAACTTCTCGAAATTGAAATGCCCTGCACCAAGCAGGAGCTGAAAGACCTGCTGAACAAACTGGTGAAAAAGGTGGATACGGGTAGCCAGTTCGTCTATTACCAAGTAACGCGCGGTACAGGCATTCGAGATCATGCGTTTACGGAGGGCCCTGGCAATTTGTGGGTGATGTTGAAGCCGGCCGCCATCTCCGATGGCATCGAGCCTATTAAGCTGATCACCGAGCCTGATACGCGCTTCTTTCATTGCAACATCAAAACGCTCAACCTCATTCCTTCGGTAATGGCATCGGAGAAGGCCAAGCGCGCCGGTTGTCAGGAGACGGTGTTCTACCGTGAAGGTGGTCGTGTTACCGAATGCGCGCATAGCAATGTGCACATCATCAAGAACGGAGCGCTGTATACAGCGCCGCTCGACAATCTCATATTGCCGGGCATTGCGCGTAAGCACCTCATTCAGGCGTGTGACCGTCTGGGCATTTCCGTGCACGAGGAGCCGTATTACTTGGAGGATCTGTTTGCCGCCGAAGAGGTATTGGTTACCAGCTCCAGCAATCTGTGCTTGCATGCTCACGAGATTGACGGTAAGCCCGTCGGTGGAATGCAGCCTGAACTGATAGAAGCGCTGCGCAAGGAAGTAATTGGCGAATTCCTCAGCGCAACCGAGGTCGATTAATCGCTATTTGCTGCGTTCCAGGCTCGTTGCGAATGCGAGCCTGGGGCGTTTTGAGTGTGTTCGCCACTGACCGCGCCTGGATGCCTTTCGTCAGGGATGTGCGTTGCCTCCCTTTCGTGTAAGCGCGATGAGCGCTAGTGTCAACGCGGTAAACCAGTATTATTCAACGTCCACAGGAGCGAAAAGTTAGCATGACTGAGTACAACGAACTCACTCCCGAATTGATCAGCCAGCTCCAGGCTATTGTCGGCGAGGAAGATTGCCACGTTGGCGAAAACATCAGCGAGGATTACTCTCACGACGAAATGCCCATCTACGGCACTAAGATGCCCGAGGCCGTTTGCTTCCCCGGCAACACCGAAGAGGTTGCTGCCATCATGAAGCTGTGCAACGAGAACAAGATTCCCGTTACGGTTCGCGGTGCGGGCACTGGCTTGGTTGGCGGTAGTACCCCGCTGCAGGGCGGCGTCGTATTGTGCACCATGCATATGAATGAAATCCTCGAGTACGACATGAACAACCTGTTCGTTCGTGTTCAGCCCGGCGTTCGCCTGTGCGATCTGGCTGCAGACGCCCTTGAGCATGATCTTATGTATCCCCCTGATCCCGGCGAGAAAACCGGCTCTTTGGGCGGCAACGTAAGCACCAACGCTGGTGGCATGCGTGCTGTTAAGTACGGCACCACGCGCGATTACGTGCTGGCAATGACCGTGGTTCTTCCCACGGGCGAAATCATGGAAATCGGTCGTGCGGTTTCCAAAACCAGCTCTGGTTATAGCCTTCTTCACCTGATGATCGGCTCTGAGGGCACGCTGGGTGTTATCACCGAACTCACCCTTAAGCTCATCCCCGTTCCGAAGGAAGACATTAGTTTCATCCTTCCCTTCGAGGATCTCGAAACTGCCATTAGCGCTGTTCCGAAGATCAAGCTTGCTGGTCTCGATCCTCAGTCCATTGAATTCATGGAGCGCGACATCGTCGACTCTTCAGCCGACTATACCGGCAACAAGATCATCCCAACTAATGTAGATGGTCATGAAGTTGGTGCGTATATCCTGGTAACCCTTGACGGTAACGACCAGGACGAAATCTTCCAGCGTGCAGAAACGCTGGCAGAAATCGGCGACGAGCTTGGCGCATTCAATACGCTGGTTCTCTCCCACCCTGACGACAAGCGTGCCGTATGGGCTGCCCGCAGCGCATTCCTTACGGTAATCGAGGCCGACACCGAGCATCTCGATGAAATGGACGTGGTTGTTCCCGTAGACAAGGTTGCTGAATTCCTGGAGCACGTGCATCAGATCGGCGAAAAGTACGGCGTTGGCATTCGCTCCTTCGGTCATGCCGGTGACGGCAACCTTCATATTTACGCTTCTGCAAACGGTGTAGATCAGGACGTATTCTTGGAGAAGTCCCAGAAGGTAATGAAGGAAAGCTATGAAAAGTGCACCGAGCTTAACGGCCAGGTATCCGGCGAGCATGGCATTGGCCATGCAAAGAAGGAATATCTGCACGATTCCGTAGGCGATACGGCTATCGGCCTCATGGCGGGCATCAAGCGCGTGTTCGATCCGAATTACATTCTGAACCCGGGCAAGGTTTGCAACTAAATATCAACCTATATATAGGTATCAAGGGAGTCGTAATAACGCGGCTCCCTTTCTTTATATATAGAGATGGGTTGTATATGCGGCCCGATAGGGAAGCAGAGTAATGCAATGAGCATTCATTTGCCAACAAAGCGGCTCCGCCGCTCGGGCAAAGCTGAAAAGAAAGAAGACTATTCAATTTGATGACTTTGTGGAGGTAAAAAGCAAAGGACGCATGAAAAGAGAGTTGCCGAGCCACAGGCAAGATGCTTGAACGTTCAAAATGTAAGCAATATCCCCGAGTAAACAAAGAATGAGGTTAATTACCAAAGGATTGAACAGGGAGAATCCGAAGCCAAAAGAATGTTTAGGAGAGGCGTTCGAATTCATTGAGGAAGCTCAATTGCCAACAATGTGAAGAAATTGAGAACAGCCGAAACGCTCTGACCTGGGGCTATTCAAAAAAGCTGCCGCCCAATCGAAAAAAGTCGGGGAAAACGCTTGCAAAGCGCCCAGGGCGGGGTATTATAGCTAAGCCTTCTGACGAGGGGGCGCCCCGAAAGGGG
>OLPZ01000025.1_pt1 | contig 134991 bp, 135 predicted proteins | sample 1672711 | NCBI WGS metagenome assembly OLPZ01 (sample SAMEA3136716, study PRJEB25190) | human gut metagenome
TGGAATCAAGAAGTAAAGACAGCTGGAGAATTTTTGATTATTGATAGTTTCCCAGCCTGTTCGCAATTATCGTGTCAAGATCTTTCGGGGCGTAGCTGATATTGGTTATAAAGCAACCAAGAAAGTCTATTATTATGGCTTCAAGGTCCACGCAATAGTAAGCGATGATGGCAATTAGAAGAAGCATTGAAAGCGACTTTTCTTTGCTTAGTTATTACAACGCTGAGAATAATCGAGCAAGAAGTCCAGTAGGCTTTCAACAGCGGCTAGAAATAGCTATTTCAGCTTATAATATGGCATATTGTCTAGAAAGATTTAACTAGCACCACGCGTAACTTAATGTCTTTTCTACCAATAAAGCCATTTCTCTAATCCCAAGAATTAAGGAATTGACTGACAATATTATGATTTTGTTTAGCAATGTAAAAGAAATGTCTAAATTCGTAACGGCATACGGTGATATTAAAGAAGTTAACTATGGCGGTGTACCTAATAGAGATGGGGCAAAGCAGTATAGTGAAGCTGTTTTCTTAACCCCAGAAGAAGTTGAGGAAAGTCAAAATTTGAAAGCTAAGGGGGTAATTCTTTATATTCAGCAAGTTCCATCAAGAAGGAAAGAAATCTTGAATGAAAAAATCTAGAGGGAGATGAGCATAATGCTTTTATTCTGGCGAGCTTTAATTATTAGTTTAATTGGAGTTTTTGCGATGATGGATTCAAGATTACTCGGAAGGGAAAATTTTGAACAGCCATTAATCACAAGTACTCTAGTTGGACTGTGTTTGGGGAACTTACAGCAAGGCTTAATTGTCGGCGCAACTTTAGAGTTGATGGCTATAGGTATTGTAAATATTGGTGCTGCAGCTCCTCCTGATATGGTTTTATCGTCAATAATTGCTTCAGCATTTGCTATTTTAACAGGAGCAAGTGCGCAAGCTGCAATTGCAATTGCAGTACCAATCGGCTTCTTAGGGCAATTACTTGGTATTGTTATGAGAATGGTTTTAGCAGGATTAGGTCACGCAGCAGATCATGCTATTGATGAAGGAAAATTTAAGGAAGCACGATCTTATCACATTTTCTGGGGAACATTAATTTATGCATTGATGTACTTTGTTCCAATTTTTATTGTTATATTCTTTGGGACAAATATTGTAAAAGAAATCGTAGCAGTGATTCCTAAATGGCTTACAGATGGCTTGAATTTAGCAAGTAAATTGCTACCGGCTTATGGTTTTGCATTACTGATGAGTACTATGCTAAGCAAGAAGACTATGGTTTATCTTTTATTAGGTTTTTTCATTACCGCTTACGGCAATTTATCTGTAACCGGAGTAGCAATCTTTGCAGTTTTGTTGGTCTTAGTAATGAACGAATTAATGCCGAAAAGTAATGATGGAAATAATTCTAGTCCTCATGAATCAAATGATCTTGAGGAATTGTAGAAAAGCGGTGAATTAAGATGACAGAAAGCACGACGCCTGCACTAGATAAAAAAACTTTAAGAAAGCGTACTTGGGAATTCTTTTGGAGATCATGGTTTATCCAAGCATCTTGGAACTATGAACGACAGATGAATATGGGGTTCATGTATGGTATTGCTCCAACTTTAGATAGAATTTATGGCAAGCATCCAAAAGACCAAGTGACGCTTCAAAAGAAAAAAGATGCATATAAACGTCACATGGCATTTTATAATTGTACGCCTCAGACTTCTTCTTTTGTTTTGGGTTTAACTTCTTCAATGGAAGAGGAATATGCTCATCATCCAGATAGTTTTGATCCAGAATCGATTAACTCAGTTAAGTCATCTTTGATGGGTCCATTATCCGGAATTGGTGATTCGTTCTTTCAAGGAACACTACGTGTATTAGCTTTCGGATTAGGGATTCAGCTAGCCAGAGAAGGCAGTATATTTGGCCCTATTCTAGCAATGGTAATTTCTATTATCCCTTCGGTTTTAGTAACTTACTATGGTGCTAAATTAGGTTACACCATGGGGAATAGTTACTTACAGAAATTGGTTAAAAACGGAACCATGAATCATGTTATGTATTTAGTTAACGTGGTTGGCTTGATGGTCATTGGTTCAATGATTGCAAGTATGATTGGTATCACAACACCATTAAAAGTTGGTAAGGTATTTGTCTTGCAGAAAACCCTAGATACTGTTTTTCCTCAGATGATTCCATTACTTGTTACCTTATTTATGTATTGGCTTATTAAGAGAAAAGTCAATACTGGTTGGATTATGGCAATTTGTATTGGTGGCGGAATTTTATTAAGTGTCCTTGGTATTTTTGCTTAGTTGCTTATAGTTTTTTATGAAATAGGAGAAGAATTATGTTTAAAGAAGTCAAATCAATTATTTCAGACATCAAGAGTAAGAATCCAGATATTGATAGAGTTGCTTTTGTAGGTTGTGGTGCCTCACAAGCAGATTTGTATCCTGGCTTTTACTTTATTAATCATGAAAGTAGTAAATTAATTTCCTCAATTCATAATGCAAACGAGTTTGTTTATGATACTCCAAAGAGTATTGGGAAGAACACAATTGTTATTACTGCTTCCTTAGGAGGAACTACTCCAGAATCAGTAAGTGCTACTAAAAAAGCTGTCGAATTAGGTGCTCACGTTGTAACTTTAACTCATGATGGTGAATCTCCAATTGCTAAAGCTACTGAATATAAGATCGTTCATGGCTTTGAAAAGAACTATGCAGCTAAGACAGAAAAAATGACCCTCTGCTTGGCATTGGCTGTTGAAATTGTTAATGAATTTGAAGGATATAAGTATTATAAAGAAGCAGAAAAAGCCTTTGATGGGATCTATGATTTAATTGAAAATTCAACCAAATCAGTACTTCCATACGCAAAAGAATTTGCTGATAAGTACAAGGACAACAAATTAATCTACGTCTTAGGATCTGGTGCGACTCGTGACGTTGCATATTCAACCGCATCATTCTTATTTATGGAAATGCAATGGATTGCAGCTCCTTCTCTTAATTCTGGCGAATACTTCCACGGCCCATTTGAATTAACTGAAAAAGATGCCCCATACCTCCTCTTCATGAATGATGGTCCTACACGTCATTTGGATGCTCGTGCATTAACCTTCTTACAAAGATTTGATGCCAAATATACTGTTGTAGATGCTAAGGACTATGGATTAGATTCAGTTGCTGGTGAACATGTCATTGACTACTTTAACCCAATTATCTTAACTGGCGTATTTAGAGTTTATGCCGAACAATTAGCTATCGCTAGAAAACACCCATTGACTAAACGTCGTTACATGTGGAAGTTAACTTATTAGTTTTAAAGATAATTAAGAAGATGTGGAGCACCCTCTTGCTCTGCATCTTTTTTTATAAGGAGAGAACATGTCCAATAAAATAGAAAGTTATCTCTTGCAAACGCCAGATTTTATTAAAAAAATAATAGGTCAGAATATTAATATAAAATTGCAGGAGAATTATCAATTTGTATATCTTGTGGGATCAGGATCTAGTTATAATGCAGCTAAGCAAGTAGCAAATACTATGCAAAAAATTATAGGGATTTCAGTTGATGCTGAGTATCCTTTTGAAATGAAAGAAGAATTATTTTCTTTACCATCTAAAACTTTAATTATTGGTATTTCTCAAAGCGGAGCTAGCGTTTCGACTTATAATGCTATGGAGTATGCTAAGAGAGTTGGATGTACTACATTGGCATTAACTGGTGAAATTGATTCTTATGTAGATAAGTTGGCTGATTATCATGTATTTTTGAATATTCCAGTGGAAAAAGCTGGACCGAAGACTTTGGGGTATACAATTACAAAACTCAGGCTACTACAATTAGCATATTTCATGAAAGGAAGTTCATTGCCGCATGAATATGCAGCTCTTTCGGGTCAATATAGCTTAGTACTAAACAATGCTAAAGCGTGGTTTTCTAAGCATGCAATTGAATTGAAAAACTGTAATGATGTGCGAGTGATAGGCTCATCTAGAACTTACGGTGATACATTAGAAAGCTCACTAAAATTGTTAGAAACGTTACGTATACATGTAACGGGGTATAACTATGAAGAGTTTATTCATGGAATTTATAATTCTGTTAATGAAAATACATATTTAATTTTTTTAGATCCAAAGCATTGTTCTAACTTTGATGAGTTATTCCATTTACTTAACCGTTGGACAGATCATATTTACTATTTTGATGATATTGATTTATTAGGGATGCAAGAAAATACAGTATATAGTAATTTTATTTTCCCAGTACTTGCTGAATATATTTCAGCTAAGTTGCCGGAATTGAAGGGATATGATGCAAGTATACCTAAGGATAAGAACTTTCACTTTGAGATGAAAAGTAAGATTGAAAAAGAAATCTAAAAGATAAAGGTGATAGGAATGAAAACTATATATTTAGTTCGGCATGGCCAAACATATTTAAATTATTTTTATCGTATTCAGGGATGGTCAGATGCCCCTTTAACTAAAAAAGGCGAAAAAGACGTTTTTTATACTGCTAATAAGTTAAAAGACATAAGATTTGATATGGCAATATCAAGTGACCTAAAACGTGCTATTGATTCGCGCAATATTATTTTGAGTCAAAATAGATTTGCCAAAGATACTAAAACTGTAGAAAATCCATTATTTCGTGAGGAATTTTTTGGTTATTGGGATGGATTGGATGGAAATGAGGTCTTAAGAAAAATTTCTGGAGATGCAAAGCTTGATACATTCAAAAAAATAATTGGATATGGAATGACGATGGCAGAAATACGACAAAAGTTAAAAGAAATGGATCCATCCCATCTTTGTGAGAGTGAGGAAGAAATGAGACAGCGTATATATAAAGCGTTTGTATGGCTTCAAAAATATGATAATGTCAATAATATTTTATTAATTGGTCATGGCTTTTTAACTCAGCTTATTGCCCAGATGTTTAACAAAGGTACATGTAATACAGATGAGATCCCTGATAATTCAACATTAACGATTTTAAAGATAATTAACGATCAAGTGCAATTAGTTTCTTATGGGGAGAAATTATAATAGGGGGGTGAGATAAAATATGTCAGCTTTTTATGTTGTAATGGTTGTTATTATTATGCTAGCAGTTCTGAGTTCAGATTATTATGTTAGAAGACAAAGAAAGCTTTTAATTAATAAATTAATTAACTTGTTAATCAATAAAAAGTTTACTGAATTTTATAATCTACTTGGTAGTAGGCGAGTTAAGAGACTAATACCGTTGTTCAACTTGAGATTGCTTGAATTTAATGCGGCTGTTTTACAGCAAAAAACAGAAAAAGCTAAAGAGGTGCTTGATAGTTTACAAAATAAGAAAATGTCAGGTCGTCAAACGATTGAATTTTACGGAAGAGCGTTGAATTACTTTATTGAAAAAAGAGATGCTACATATGCCAAAACATGTTATACAAAAATAGATAAAGTTAATGGATATCAAAAAGAGAAAAGTTATTTGATAACTCTATATAAGATTATGATGCTAGATGAAACTGATGATGAAGAGAAAATAGAAAATCGGTTAATTTCTGATGACAGCCAGGAAAAAGTGACAGATTATTACCTATTAGCACATATTAATGAAATAAAAAAGGATTTCAAAAGAGCTAAGAAATACAATCAATTAGCAGATAAGATAATTACAGAAATTGTTGAATAGCAATCTATTTCCTAGGAAATAAAATCTGCTAGAGCTATTTAATTTCGCTTTTTAACTGCTAAAACGTATAATAATAACTGATGAATTTTGATTAATGGAGGAATTATTCAACATGCAACAATTCGGCGTTATTGGTTTGTCTGTTATGGGCAAAAACCTTGCTTTAAATGTTAGAAACCACGGCTTTTCCGTTTCAGGTTTCTCAATCGACAAGCCAGAAGTTGATGCTTTCGCAAAATATGAAGATGATAAATTAAAGCCTTGCTACACCTGGGAAGAGTTCGTAAACTCACTTGAAAAGCCACGCAAGATTTTGATTCAAATTATGGCAGGCGATCCAGTGGACCAAACTTTGCAAAAATTGCTGCCGCTTTTGGATAAAGGCGATATTTTAATCGATGGTGGTAACTCAAATTATCACGATACTAACCGTCGTTTCCACGAAATGGAGAAGCATGGGATTCACTTTATCGGGATGGGTGTTTCCGGTGGTGAAGAGGGTGCCTTGAATGGTCCAGCTTTGATGCCAGGTGGTGACGAACCAGCTTATAAGGAAGTTGCTCCAATTCTTGAAGCTATTGCTGCTAAGAATACTGAAGGCAAGCCATGCGTATACTACATGGGTCCTGAAGGTGCTGGTCACTACGTAAAAATGGTGCACAATGGTATCGAATACGGAATTATGCAAGAATTCTCAGAAGTTTACAACTTGCTCCGTGACGTTGCTCACAAGAGTGATGATGAGATGTCAGCAATTTTTGATAAATGGAATCATGGTAAGGTAGAAGCATATCTTAGCGAAATCACTTCAAAGGTTTTGGCACAAAAAGATGATTTAACGCCAGATCACGTAATCGGTCACATTTTAAACGTTGCTTCATACAAGGGTACTGGTAACTGGATGCTCGAAGATGGTGTTGCACTTGGCGCTCCTGTAACGGTGGTAGCCGAGGCTGTAATGGCACGTTTCATGAGTAAGCAAGCACACTTGGCAATTGAAAAGGGCGTTAAACCAACTAAGTTTGAATACAATGGTGAAATTCCTGATGATATGGTTGACGTATTCGAAAAATCATTGCAATTAGCCCAAGCTGTTGCCTATGCTCAAGGTTTCCAACAATTGACAATGGCTGCTGAAGCTTATGATTGGGACTTAAGATACAAGTCAATTGCTCAAGATTGGGAAGCAGGTTGTATCATTCGTTCCGCAATGCTTAAGGATATTGAAAAAGCCTATGACAAGAACGGTAAGCTCATGAATTTATTCCAAGACGATTACTTCCGTAAGTTGATGGAAGAAAACTTGCCAGCGCTTCGTAAATCAGTTGAGTTTGCTACTAAGTGTGGTGTGCCAACTCCAACTTTGAGCGCAGCTCTTAACTGGTTGGAATCAATCTTTAATCCAAACTTGCCAGCTAATATGATCCAAGGCCAACGTGACTACTTCGGTGCGCACACTTACCTTAGAAATGATCGTGAAGGCGTCTTCCACACCGAATGGTATGAAGAAAAATAATTAGTTTCACATGAAACAAAAAAGTCAGTTAGAACATTTCTAGCTGGCTTTTTGTTGTACAATAGTTTGTGACACGTTTTTTTTATTGTGAGGGAGAAAGTAATGAAAGACGAGGCAAACAGAACTAATATTAAACTGTTGCTCCAAGCACTACTTGTCGGAATATGTACCGGCGTAGTAGTTGGTTTATTTAGATTTGGAATCGAAAAGACATCTGGTTTTTGGTTATACTTGTTTCAATTAGCGCACCAGAATCCGTTGTGGTTTATTGCGATTATCATTGGCTTTATTGCGGTAGCGGTAATTGCTGGTTATTTTGTTAAACAATACCCACATGTGGGTGGTTCCGGTATTCCAGAAGTAAAATTGCAACTGCAAGGGAAGCTATCACTACAATGGTTTCCAATTTTATGGCGGAAATTAATCGGTGGTATCTTGGTTATCGGCACAGGGCTATTTCTAGGACCAGAAGGACCATCATTGCAGCTGGGCTCGACAATTGGTCAAGGTGTTGCTCAGGGATGCAAGCAGAACAAATTAAAAACTAGAATTCTGCTTGCAACAGGAGCTTCAAGTGGTTTGTCTGCCGCTTTTGGCGCTCCTTTGAGTGGTGCCTTGTTTGTCTTAGAAGAAGTATTCCATAACTTTTCACCATTAGTTTGGATGAATGCTTTAGCTGGCGCAATTGCTTCAAACTTTGTCGTTTCAAACTTGTTTGGCATTCGTCACGCCCTAGCAATTCAATATAACTATTCATTTCCGATTTCGTTGTACTGGCACTTGCTTATCTTAGGGATTTTATTAGGCTTATTGGGTCATTTATATAAAGTTGGTTTATTTAGTTTAAAGAAGGTCTATGCTAAAATCACCTTTTTGCCCCGTTGGCTTCATGGTTTGATCCCCTTGGCAATTTTGATTCCGATCGCTTACTTTTGGCCACTGATTACGGGTCCAGGTAATCGATTAATCTTATCTTTACCTAACATGATTACTAAAACTGGTTGGGGGCTAGTCGGCCTTTTGGCATTCTTTTATGTCATGAGAATTGTTTTCTCCATTGTTGCTTATGATTCAGGTCTTCCCAGTGGTATCTTCCTGCCAATTTTGACAATGGGCGCTTTGATTGGTGCAACTTATGGACTGATGATGGTACAGCTAGGATTGTTACCGCAGCGTTTAGTAGTTAACCTAGTGATTTTTTCAATGGCAGGATATTTTGCAGCAATCATTCGTGCACCATTTACGGCGATTATCTTAATTACCGAAATGGTCGGATCCTTACTTCACTTAATGCCGCTAGCTGTAGTTGCTTTTATTGCTTTGTTAGTTGATGAACTGCTTGGCGGGAAACCAATTTATGGCTTGCTCGCAGCCGCTATGGACAAGAGTAGTGACCACAAGGCTAACTATACTGGTCAGGCTGATACAATGGCTCTGCCAGTCTATGAGAGCAGTAGACTGGTTGATAAAACCATTTCTGAGGTTCAATGGCCAGTTGATACTAGGGTAAGAACAATTCACCGTGATGGGGATGAGATCATACCAAATGGTCAAACGGTAATTCGCGGCGGAGATATGCTTATTCTGGAGTTTGATTCAAGTCAACGTGGCGCGGTTTATAGCAAGATGAAGGACTTGCAAGGCGTTGAACTGGATGGATAGAAAAAGCAAAATTTGATAGAAAAAGATCGTTACTCTCACTACATTATGGGTTTTTTGTGTGTGATTTTATTTCACAAAGTATTCAAATTCTTAATGAAAATCACTGCTACTTAACTGTGGCATACCACAAGACTGTTGGCGGTAAGAACAAGACCGTTTCTAACAAGATCTATGAGGTAAGCTGGAACGAATAGTTTTAGTTGAATAATTAATTTAGAGCATTAAATCAATACGATTTAATGCCTTTTTTGGTGCTTAAAATTAGTTACAGGAATATAATAGCAGTGTAGAGATTTGAAAAGGATGATTATGATGAAGAAAAATAAAATTGTATTTGCTTCTGTAGCTGCACAAAAGAAGTAATATTCGTTAGCCCCAGAATTCTACAGAATTAACTCAATATTAGAAGATGGCTAAACCATCTTCTTTTTTCTTGCAGAAAAATAATGATTAGGCGACAATTAAATTCACGGAAGAAAAAAGAGGGGGCGAAAAATTGAATAAACTTGTACAAATCACGCTTAAGGCTGATCAAGAAAAATATAACTTAGATGGGGATGCAAGTATTACGGTAGTTGATGCAAATTCTTACTATATTGGCCGCATTATCACGCAACATCATGGCTGGATTACCTTTGAATCAGTCGATCAAGGCGGTAATTTAGGTGGAATAGTCTTTATTAAAGAAGATCAAGTAGCTAAGATTGAAGACGATACGCCTAATCTACGCTATTATATGATTACCCAAGTTAAGGATTCATTTAACTTAGAGCAATTAAATAAGACAGTGTTAGCCTGGGATTTTACTAATCTGCATGATTTACTGATTAACGTAGCTGACGCGCAACCCTTTACAACTTTTGAGGTGAATACAGGTGCTACTTACACTGGCTTAATTACTCAACTTGATCAGCAAGAGGTGCGTATTTTAGAACGCAATGAATTAACTTTAGAGCATTATGCCACCGTTATACCACTTGACGATATTGTTTGTGTCGACACTAATGCCATTGATAATCGCTTATTTACCCAATATTTGCGGCAATCACAGAAGCAAGAATTCACTAACGACTTGGATCTGGTTGAAATTTATTTTGATTATACCTTTGATGATCAATATGGTAGTTTTGCTATTGGTAAAGTACTCAAGTATGACGATGATAATCTGGTATTCGAGAGCATCAATGAGTTAGGGCAGGTTGAATCAATTGCAGTGATTGCTAGGAGCCATATAACGCATATTACTGAAGATTCCGAGCGCTTGCTCTTCTTTAATTTTTTAGTTCAATGGCAAAAAAATAATGGCAGTTTTGATCCGGACAGGCTGGAGCGTTCAGTTAAATTACGGGATGAAATTCAGTCACCGGCCGAAATTATTGATAATTGGCCCGAAGATCAAATAGTGAAAATTAGTGATTCAATTTATCATTATCCTGATCGGTTAGGCTTAATTGAAGATCGCTCTGATAGTGGCTTCGACCTAAAAATTGTAACTGAATATGGTTTAGGAGATACTAGCGATCATGATTATAGTGATTTAATTAGTGTTGATCTGGCTGGTTCAGAAATGATTAAGATGCAACAATTTATTGATAATGAGGGTTAAAATTATTGTCATTTGAATTGAAATTTTAATATAATTGAGAAAACGAAAGGAAGATGTTTTATGGGATTAACTTTTGACAACCCTAATAACTTACAGAAGATGCTTGATCGCTTTGCGACTGTACCAGATCCAAAGAAGACGCCTAAGCATAAGGATCCAGAAGAATTATTAAATAAGGATTCTAAGGACAAGAAGAAAAAAGATAAGAAATAAGAAAAGACAGATTGCATCATATGTAATCTGTCTTTTTGTGTAGCATATTAATTATTTTATTTTTTCATAAATTGGGGTGAGGTCTCCGGTGCCCAGATGAGGCAAACGATAAAGGCAAAGAGTAAAACAATTGCACAAACTAGCATTGCCAGGCTAGCACCACCCACATTAGTTAAGACGGGCAATAAGAAAGTCCCTGCGGCAGCCCCGATTCGGCTGATTGTAATACAAGTACCTACACCAGTTGCTCGCACTTTGAGATCAAATAATTCAGTTGGATAAGGATAATCTAGGATCAAACCAGCTGATAAAATAATCGCAAATAACGTAAAAATACCTAATTTAAGTATTGAATTTAAGTTAGGTACTATTGCTAAAATGCCGATTAGCAGACCTGAGATTAGAAAATTACTGATAAGATAGAAGCGGCGGCTAACCTTGTTAAAGATCCAGGTACCGATTAGCACACCAATGAACATCCCACCATTGTAGATAATTCCTGAGATATTTCCACTAGTGATATTCATGCTTTGTAATAAAATTGGCAAGAAGATACTAATACCGAAAAATGAGAAGGCTTGGCAGGCATAGAAAATCCCACCTACTAGAGTACGTCGCAGATATTGCTTGGAAAATAAAATTGCCCAGGAAATATTTCTAGGCGTTTTCTTTTTATTCCGCTTCATAAAGCGGGCAGGTAATCTCCATTTACGTCCCATGTGCTTACGAATGACCTTGTTGGCCGTCTTAATCTTACCCTTACTTGCTAGCCAGCCTGGTGAAGCAGGGAGTGGGAAAAGACTTCTGAAGATAGCAGTTACTAGTGCAGGTACTGCACTTGTTGCTAAGATTATTTGCCAAGTATAACTATCAAATCCAGTGATAAAACTACCAGCTAGGTAAGACAAAATAAAACCAATAGTCCAGTAGATTAATAAATGACTCTGGCGCTTGCTGTCTTCACCCTTAGGTAGCCATTCGGTTAACAAGGCATTCCCTACAGTATAGTCAACAGCAATCATTAAACCAATTCCAATACGGAGGATAAAGGTTAAGCTAAAATTAGCGGTTATTAGATGTAATAAAGAAAAAGCAGCTAATATATACATATTCCACATTAAGAGTTTACGGCGACCGATTTTATCAGAAAGTCGACCGACCAAAAGACTACCAGCAAGGCCAATTAAAGCACCAGCCCCAATTAATCCAGTCCAGAAGTCACTAATGTTGATATATTTAGCTGTATTAGAAAGAGCGGTACCACTAATTCCCAGGGAATAGCCACAGGCGATTTGACCTAAGATAACGGCCATCATCACTCTTAAGTGAACTGACATTAGTGGTGCACGCTTGTAATTCTTTTTAGTTTTAATAAATTTTTCGCGTTTCTTTTCTTGGATTATTTTTTCGTTATTCTCCATAAGAGTAGGATCTAAGCCTACTTATAAAACATCTCCTTTTCTTAGATACTTTACATAATCTATATCTATGCTATCAAAAAATAAGAAAGGATGCAAAAAGCCATTCACAAGGAATGGCTTTTAACTTAAGCTTTTTCAATTTCACCAGCTGCGATTGGCAAGGTAGTATGGGCATCATAACTCATTACGCAACCACCTACAGTATCAGGTGATTCCAGATCTGCAGGTACACCATGAACGTAAACTACACGCTTGTCTAGTTGTAGTTTATCGCTACCAAAGGCAGCTTTGAATTTCTTTTGTAGCTTTGTTAATGAGACATCAATCTCATATTCATAATGTCCATTACTGTCGGCAACAGGATAACCATCATGAGGAATATTCATGTTTTCTGGGGCATCATCAAGTGGCACCATTGTAGTTCCTGAGACCGGCTCAGTTTCTGGTAAATCAATAAAGCCATCATGGTTAACGTCTTGAGCTGCAGTTGGTACATGAGCTTTTTGACCATTCGGGAAGCCATGGAAATGTTCCCAGTGTTCAATATTTGCTGGAGTATCAAACATCTCAACGTGAATATGTAGTTGATCACCTTTTTCTTCAAAAGTGGCAGTACCGTGTGCCTTAGTACCAATTTTTTCAGCGTTTAAAGGCTCAATATGTGCGATGTATTTAGTCATGATTAATATTTCCTTTCTGCTTGAGTTGTTAAATACATTGTATTAAGATGCAGATAAAAATAAATTGACTTAGATCAAGAAATGAGGCTTTTATGCAACATTCACCCATGGCTTGTATTCGCAAAGCAGCCATATTTAAAAATTTGCCAAATGAAATGTTAGAAAAACTAGTACCAATTTCAACGCACCAAGAATATTTTCCAAAAGGCAGTATTATTCGACAACCAGGTGATGGTAAGAACGGAATGCTTTTTATGGATCAAGGCAGTGCCAAGACTTAGCTCAAAAACAGGGGAGTAAAAATGTGGAATTAAAGTTAAAAAAGAAAGACTTAGCATCATATTTGGGTATTACTGCTGAAACTTTAAGTCGCAAATTGAAAAATTTACAAAAAGAAAACCGGATTAAAATATCCGGTCGGAGAATTATTTTACTTTGAAACTTGAGCTGTTTCACCAGCAATTTTTGTTTTATTCAATAAAAGTGAACTAGTTACAACAGAAACAGAAGAGAAGGCCATAGCTAAACCTGCAAGTTCAGGACTAAGCTGCAGACCAAAGGCCATGAATAAACCTGCTGCAATTGGAATACCAATCGTGTTGTAAATAAGAGCCCAGAAGAGGTTTAATTTGATTCTGTTGAAAGTCTTCTTAGAGATCTCAAGCGCTCTAACTACGCCCATTAAGTCATTTTGAACGAGAACAATGCCACCAGATTCAATAGCAATATCGGTACCTGATCCCATGGCGATGCCGACATCAGCTGTAGACAGTGCAGGTGCGTCGTTAATACCATCACCGACAAAGGCCACTTTATTGCCTTCATTTTGTAGTTTCTTGATCTCAGTAGCTTTTTCAGTTGGCAGAACGCCTGCTATAACTTGATCAATTCCGACTTCACGACCAATTGCTTCGGCAACATTTTGATTGTCACCGGTAAGCATCACTGTCTTTAAACCACGCTTTTTCAGTTCTACAATCGCTTGTTTAGAACTTGCTTTTGGTACATCTTGAATTGCAATCAATCCAATGATGTCACTACCTAGACCAACATAGACTACAGTTTTAGCCTCTTTTTGAAGTTGAAGAGCTTGATCTTTCATTTCCTGGGAAATATTTATATCAGTAAGCAGTTTATCACTACCAACAAAGGCTTCTTGATTATCATAGTTAGCCTTAACCCCGCGGCCTTCGATAGCCGCAAAGTTTTTGACAGGCTTAATTGTAATATTGGCTTCTTGTGCTGTTTTAACTACAGCGGTTGCTAGTGGGTGCTCAGAATTTTCTTCCAAACTAGCTGCAATAGTTAAGACCTTGTTTTTATCACCTACAACATTAGTAACTTGTGGCTTACCAACGGTAATTGTACCAGTCTTATCAAACACAACGGTATCAATGTCGCTAACTTCTTCAAGAACTTCACCGTTCTTGATTAAAACGCCCATCTTAGCGCTACGGGCAGTACCAACCATTAAAGCAGTTGGTGTCGCTAAACCTAGTGCACATGGACAAGCAATTACGACTACTGAAACGGCGAAGAGCATGGCATTAACCAATGTTGCGCCTAAGAAAACATACCAAATTACGAAGGTAATAATTGCAATAATTAAAACGACTGGGACAAAGATATTAGATATTTTATCAGTTAGGTTTTGAATCGGCGCATGGCTGGTTTGAGCTTTTTTAACTAAATCAACAATCTGCGAAAGCATCGTGTCACTACCGACCTTAGTTGCTTTGAAGGTAAAAGTCCCATTAGTATTGATGGTTGAGCCAACAACATCGTCGCCTTTTTTCTTAGTAACTGGCATACTTTCACCCGTAACCATTGATTCATCAAGAGTCGATGAACCGTCAACAATCACGCCATCTACAGGGACTTTTTCACCAGGCTTAACGCGAATGATGTCACCAACTTTAACTTGATCTAGTGGCAACTTAATGAATTTGCCATCACGTTCAACTTCAGCATCTTTAGCTTGCAGATCAATTAGTTTAGCTAAAGCATTCGAGGCATTATTGTGCATCTTTTCTTCCATTGCATCGCCGAGCAAAACGAAGACGGTGACGAAAGCAGCACTTTCAAAGTAGACTTCACGTCCAGTAAACATAGCAAAGATACTGTAAAAGTAAGCTACAGAAGTACCGACGGCTACTAATGTGTTCATATTAGCGTTATGGTGTTTAAAAGCGGCCCAAGCACTGCTCCAGTAAGGGGCAGCGGAAATCGCCATAATGATTGTAGTCGTGATAAAAGCGATCCAATTATAGCCTGGCATCATCCAGTGAAAGGGCATGGCGAACATCTGGATTAGCATTGGAATAGCTAGAATAAATGAGATCCAGAAGCGCTTAATGTTTGAAAGTTTCATTATTTAACAACAACCTTTCCGCGGAACATATCCATTCCACAAGCGTAGGTGTAAGTACCTGGCTTGTCAGTTGGAATGTCAATCGTAACTTCTTTTTTACCATCTAATTTTTGGTCAAAATTTAAATCTTTAGAGACTACTTCATTCATGCAGCCCATATTATCTGATGGAATAAACTTTAATTGAGCTGGTTTACCTTGCTTGAAAGTAACTGTGTTTGGTTTATAACCATGATTTTCTGCATTAACAACAACTTTTTTAGTTTGATTCTTTGAAAAAATACTCATTTTGTAAACTCCTTATTTAACAATGACTTTACCGTGGAACATATCCATCCCGCAGGCAAAATTATATGTACCTTTCTTATCAGTCGGAATATCAACTGTAGTAACTTTTTGCTTAGTTAAATCTTTGTCAACGCCAAGTTGTTCAAAGACGACATGAGATAAACAGGCAGTTGAGTCCTGCATGTCGAAGTTCACTTTGGCGGGAACGCCTTGCTTTAAGACAATCGTTGAAGGGGAGTAACCGCCCTTAACAACGATATCTGCTTCTTGTGATCCTTGGCTTACATTAGCGGTCCCGACAGTTTCTGTATGTTTAGCAAAGAACCACCAGAGGATAAAGCCAATTAGTAGAATGGCTACAATTAGTGTAATAATTTGTGAAATTTCCATTTTATTTTCCTTCCTTTAGCACAGATGCTCTTTCCCTGGTAGACAGTTGCATGGCACCATTTCAGGAGCAGTTTTTTCTTTTTGATTAATGACCTGCTTCATTTTTGCTAAATCACTTTTAGAAATAGGAGAATCTGCAAGTAGTTGCAGGATAACTTCTCCTTTATGCATATTGCACATCCGATCTAACAATTCTTGTGCTGCTTCAGTCATTACTTGCGCCTGATTAACTTTAGCCGAGTAAACGAAATGACGACCTTCCTTAGTAGTATTCAATAAGTTTTTATTAACTAAACGGCGCAATAGGGTTTTAATTGTTGATTCAGACCAATCTTTCTTAGCTTGAAGTTCTTGAATTATTTTAGTAGAGCTCACGGGTTCTATCGTCCAGATAATTCGCATGATTTCCCACTCACTGTCAGAAATTGTGCTCTCTTTTTCTTGCAGTTTAACCATTTTTTCCTCCTATCGTTTACATATGTAACTATACTACTTAAATTTACATTTGTAAACACTAAAGCAATAAATTATGTATAAGTTTGCAAGTTTTTGTGAAATCAGTAAATAAACAAGCTAATTATCAATAACACAATTAAAATCCAAACTGCATCAATAAGATAAACTAAGATCTTAATCCAGATCTTTTTATACAATTGACCAGTCTGAAATAGAAAATATAAAGTTATTCCCGCTAAGATAACTCCAATAGCGGTGGCAGATGCACTATGTCCATTTAAATAGAAAAAGATACCAGTAATGGCAGATAATATTAAAGTTCCGATGATTCAAAGTGCTTTTTTGTTTAACTTCATGATTATACCTCTCGTATGTGTGTTTCATGTGAAACTACCTATATTTTATTATAAAGAAAAAACTCATTCTTAATTAAAAGAATGAGTCGTAATATCATGTTATAAATTAGTAACCAAGAAGAAGATGACGAATACCACAAACAAGATATACATCATTGGACTAACTTCTTTGTAACGCTTGGAAGCAATCATTGTGATTGGATATGCAATCAAGCCTAATGCCAAACCATCTGAAATACTGTAGGTTAATGGCATCCCTACAACAGTAAGGAAGGCAGGAAAAGCAATTTCAAACTTCTCCCAGTTAATCTTTTTCAAATTACTTGCCATCAAAACTCCAACGATAATTAATGCTGGAGCTGTTACAGTAGTTGGAATTACTTGAAGTAACGGGCTGAAAATCATACTGATGATGAAGAAAATACCTACAAAAATTGCGGTAAGCCCTGTTCGACCACCCATAGCAATTCCGGCACTTGATTCTACAGAAGTTCCAAGTGGGGCAGTACCAAAGACAGCACCTTCAACCATGGCAGTTGAGTCGGCTAAAAAGGCGCGACCGATCCGTGGAATCTTGCCATCCTTATCAACCATGCCAGCTTGTTCAGTCATCCCAATTAAAGTACCGGCAGTATCAAAGAAAGTAACCAGCAGGAAGGTTAGTACAACCATCCATAGTTGGGCTGTATTAATATCTTTAATATGGAAGACAGCTTGACCAAAAGTTGGCGCAATACTTGGTGCACCAGAGATAATACTGTGTGGCAATGGAATTTGACCAATGATCATACCGAAGATGGCAGTAACAATCATTCCAATAAAGATAGAACCAGGCACGTTTAATGCCATTAATACAACAGTCAAAATTAAGCCAAATAATGTGATCCAAACTGCTGGAGTGCTAAATTTTCCTAAAGTAACTAAGGTTGAGTCACTGTTAACAATTAATTGACCATTTTTTAAACCGATAAAAGCGATGAATAACCCAATTCCTGCTGAAATAGCATACTTCATATCTTGTGGAATGGCATTAACCACTAATTCGCGTAATTTAAAGACAGTAATTAAAATGAATAAAACTGAAGCAACAAGGACTGCAGCCAAAGCTGTTTCCCAAGAAATATGCATCCCAACACATACGTTATAAGCGAAAAAGGCACCGCTACCTAAGGTTGGAGCTAAGGCAATCGGATAATTAGCAATAAAACCCATTAAAAAACACCCAACTGCTGTGGCAAGAGCTGTTACAGTAAAAGCGGCACCTTTAGGGATACCAGCTGCGTGCAAAATGTTTGGGTTAACGAATAAGATGTAGGAGAGACTGACAAAAGTGGTTAAAGCAGCGATTAACTCACGTTTAACAGTGGTATGAGCATCTTGTAAATGAAAGACTTTTTCCAATGTCTGCATTTAAAAATTCCTCCGTAACTATTAACTTTTAAAGAAACTAATTGTATCTAGTTTAGCACAGATGTTGAGGAAGAGAGCTCAATTTTAATATTTCCTGGGAAATATCGGTTAAAGTATAATAATTAGTAGAAAATTCTTTAGAAGGTAAAAATAATGAGCAAACCTAAGATAATATTTTTTGATATAGATGGTACTTTAATTGAAAAGAAAAAATCAATTACACCTAAAATGCTAGAGACACTGCATGCTTTACAAGACAACGGTATTATGATTTGTATTGCATCAGGCAGACCACCAGTGCAACTGCCTAAGTTGGGTGTAGATTTTGATGCATATTTAACTTTTAATGGTTCTTACTGCTATAACGATCAAGACATTGTTTTTGATAATCCGTTAAGGCAAGGAGATGTCTTGCAGATGATTCAAAATGCTCAGAAAATAAATCGGCCGTTAGCTGTAGCTACCAAAACACGGATTGCAGCTAATGGTGTTGATGAGGATTTAAAGGAATACTTTGCTATTGGTGGAACGGATTTGAAAGTGGCGCCAGATTTTGATGTGGTTGTCGATCAGGATACGGTTTATCAAATAATGGTAGGCTGTCGTGAAAAAGATTATGACGGACTTGTAGCTAATACGCAAAATGCTAAGGTAACAGCTTGGTGGAATAGAGCAGCAGATATTATTCCAGCTACTGGTAGTAAGGGTGTAGCAATTGAAAAAGTGTTAGATTATTATCAAATCCCTGTGAGCGAAGCAATAGCCTTTGGTGATGGCGGCAACGATATTGAAATGTTAAAGACTGTTGGTCACGGCGTTGCAATGGGGAACGCAACAGACGATGTGAAGGAAATTGCTGATGACATCTGTGGCAGCGTGCAAGATGACGGAATTTTTACTTATTGTAAAAAACATAATTTAATTTAAAAATAGGATCGACATGAGTTAGTCGATCCTATTTTGATCAGTTTTTAGAGCTTAATAACCAATCTTTAATATTGATTATTGGAATACCGGAAATCATTTCTTCATTTTCATATCGGCCAGTGATGACTATTTTTTTGTAGTTATTTGGAATTTGAAGTAAATTATCAGTTTCTCTAGTAGAATTTTCTGGAAGCTGGTAGGTTACTTGAATATATTGTTTATCATTTACCTTGGAAACGATGAAAACAATTTCTTTATTATCTAATTTACCAATTTGAACTGTGTAGCCCCGGCGAAGTAATTCGACATAAACTATATTTTCTAAAACACTACCGCGGTCATTATTTCTTTCTCCTAAAGCTTGGGTACGCAAACCAGTATCTACAATGTAATACTTACCTTGAGTAGAAAGAATCTTTCTCCCTCTAATATCATAACGACTAGATTTATAAAAAAGATATGCTTCTTCAAAATATTTAAGGTAACGCTGCACAGCGTTATAAGAGATATCAAAATTTGCTGATTTTAGTGTATTTACAATCTTGTTCGGATTAATTAATTGACCAATCGAATCTGCTAGATATTTAGCTACTAATGCAACTAATTCTGGTTCTCTTAATCCATTTTTGTAGCCGATATCATTGACAATAATGGTATTGTAAATTCCAGAAAGAATAGTTTGTTTTAATTCTTCTTTTGCTAACACTACCGCGGGGAAACCACCATATTTAATGTATTCATCATATAAGTTATCAATCTGACGCTCTGATGGTTCAGAAATATGTTTAAAATCTAGCATTTCTTTAAAAGAAAGAGGATAAACATGTATTTCTACATATCTTCCTGATAGTAAGGTTGCTAATTCTCCACTTAATAGATTGGAATTACTGCCAGTAATTGTGATATCAAGTAGAGGATTAAGTCGAAGGCTATTTACTACTTTTTGCCAATCTGATACATATTGGATTTCATCAAGTAGAATGTACATTCTTTGGTCACTAATAATTCGTTCTTTTAAGTATGAATAAAGCTTTTTAGGTTCATAAAGATCTATATTATCAAAGTCTTCAAAAGAAATATAAATGATTTGATGTTCATCTATGTTGTGTTTGAGTAAATATTCACGATAAAGCATTAAAATATAAGATTTGCCTGATCTTCGTACTCCCGTCAGTACTTTGATGAATTCTGTATTTTGAAATTGAAGTAATTGATTTAAATACTGTGGGCGGTTAATTAAATTTAACTGCATATTATTTCCTTCATAAAGTAAATTTTTAGCAATTTTCATATTATTTCCTTTATAAAGTAAATTATAGCAAAAATTTCATATTATTTCCTTTATAAAGTAAAAAAACAGAAAATATATCTGCTTTTTATTATTTATTCATTTTTTCACGATATTCGCTAATGCTCATGCCTTTCCAGATGCTGAAGGCACGTAAGAACGAATTAAATTCCTGATAGCCTAGAAGGTAAGCAATATCGCTAGTTGTCATATCGGTGTTTTGTAAATAATTTAGCGCTAAAACTTCTCGGGTGGAGTTCAGTTGTTTTTGAAAAGTAGTGTTTTCGCTACTCAACTTTCTCTGTAAAGTCTGTTTAGAATAACCTAACTTTTTAGCTACATCGTCAATTGTAAATTCACCATTAGGGAGTAATTCGGTCAATATGCTACGTACTCTAGCACTAGTTGAATCATCAACGGATAATTCAGATAAGCGTTTAGTTAATTCAGGCTTGAAATAATCCCACATTGCTTAGTTATAACTAATAAAATTGACCTGCAAGTCTTTTTTGGCAAAAGTAATGGTTTTGCTTTTACCCGATTCGATTTTGCAGCCAAAGAAGTTAATGACCTGCTCATCATTGACGGGGGATGTCATTGTGATCTTCAGCGGGGAAATGGCTTCTTTGGTCGTCTTGCGCAAAAGTCCCACTAAAAATGCAAATTCTGATAAAACTAGAAAAGAGGGTAGGGAATATTGCTGATTACTTGGAGTTAGGGTAATAGAGAGCTGCTTGCTATCCTCATCAATTTTAAAAGATAATGGGCCAATCAGCTTTTTATATTTGGCTAGACGCTTGATAAAAATATCTCCGTTACGGCTACTATATGCCGCAAAAATTGGTGGGGAGAAAGATTCAATTGGATTTGTAGTTGCAATTTCAATTGGAGTGAATGGATCACTAATCTGATCACCAATAGCCGCCATAAAGTTGTAGTATTGTTGTTCACTCATTGAAGGATGGAGTTTTTTGAAACAATCTTCAGGAATATTGGCTTTTTTAAGTGCTTCTTCAACGTTAAATTTATAATGAGAGAGTAGGTCTTCATAGCGACCATCTAAAATAAAGTGATTCATTCAAATACCATCCTTTTGATCCATATTATAAGATAAGTTGATTACTTTCTACTACCTTGTTCTTGCATCTTATAAACATTGTTCATGAGCATCTTCTTAGGTAACATTGGTGCCAATTTCATGAATGGTTTTTGGGCTGCAGTTAAACCAGCGGTAATGTTAAGCTTGCCTTCAATCATTCCTTCATACCCAGCTTTTGCAACACCTTCTGGACTAACCGCATGGGCGAATAATTGAGTTGAACTCAAATCACCACGACTGATAAAACCGGTTTGCATAGCGCCAGGCATTAAGCAGCTTACCGTAACCCCTGTGCCTTGTACTTCACGCCATAACGCATTTGACCAGCTTGTAACGTATGCTTTAGTAGCGTAGTAAACGGCTTGAAGTGGGCCAGGCATAACGGCCGCGTTTTACGAAGTCAGGTAAAAATAATTTAGTTAAACGAGTAGGCGTTTCAATGTTAACGGCGATCATGGACATGTCTTGTTCCATACTTCTTTTAATGAATTCGCCTTGACCACCAAAGCCAGCATTGTTGATTAAGTAGTCAATAGTCCAACCGTTCTTTTTGCAATTATCATAGATTTTTTGCGCAGCATCTGGTTGTGAGAGATCAACATCGATAATATGCGCCGTTACGTTGTACTTTCTACGGGCTTCTTTTTGTTGATCGGCTAATTTCTTAGCATTGCGACCAACTAGGATTAGGTCACCACCGCGTGAAGCATGAATGTTAACGAATTGGGTACCAAGCTCACCGTATGAACCAGTAATTAAAGCAGTTTTTCTTTCTTGAGTTGTCATAATGAATTCCTCCTAAATAAATCTTTCATAACTCGATTTGTTGAAAATAGTATAGCGGCAATTTAGAAGAATCCGAACATCATAAGGCGTCAAATGATTATCAAAAGATGCCATTTGGATAAATAAAAACACAATCTCATATTTGAGATTGTGTTTAGGAACTAAAACATATAGTTTAATTCTTAGTTTGAATTTTCGTCAATAAAATCTTTTAATTTGCGTAAATCTGCTATTGAGAAATGGCCTCGGTATTTTTCGATATTTAAATCACTAATATTAACTATTAAATAATTTTTAGTATCAATGTATGATGGTTTATCTAAATTATATTTTTTCCAGTCAAAAATGGGAAAGTAATGCTTTCGGATATTTTCACTTTTTTCTTTATATTTTGAAGTGATTTTTAGCAGCCAAGCTTTACTGTTTAGTAATTTAATTATTAATACAGGCCTATTTTTTCCTCCAGGCTTATCAATGTAAGCAACATAAATATCTACAATATCATTAGTCCTCATCTAGCCAATCCTCAATTTCCTTTTTGGTTTTAGCTTCTTTGTGGGGGATTTTTGAGATGCTTTGAATTAATTCTCTTGAGGCTTTTTGTTCAGGAGTTTCTTTTAATTCAAATGGGATACCACCAGTTGCCACAACTTTCTTTAAGAATACATTTATTGCGGTAGTGGTATTGAGCCCTATATCTTGAAAAATTCCTTCTGCTTGAAGTGCTAGTGAGGAGTCAACATTAGCTTGAATTTTTTTATATGATTTCATTTTAGTCACAGCCTTTCTTTGATTATTATATCATCTAATAGAATCTGCTGTCATCATCCATACTATTAACAGACATCTTTTTAGAATAAAAACCAAGTAGACATGCTACTTGGTTAGATGGGGGTATCTATTAATGTAAAAGTAAGATAGGGTTTATAAGATAGAATTATTTTACATTCAGCACAACGAAGTAGATTACGAAAACAATAAACAAAATCCACATCATTGGCGTGATTTCTTTGAAACGCTTGGCTGCGATCATTGATACAGGGTAGACAATCAAACCCCAGCCAAGTCCGTCTGAAATAGAGTATGTAAGAGGCATTCCCAATGCGATTAAGAAACATGGGATGGCAATTTCAAGATTAGTCCAGTGAACGTGTGCCAAGTTTTCGGCCATTAATACCCCAACAATAATTAAAGCGGGTGCTGTAACTTGGGTAGTGAAAACACTCAAAATTGGACTGAAGATAGTTGAAATAAGGAAGAAAATACCAACCCAAACGGCAGTTAAACCGGTACGACCACCAACAGCGATACCAGAACTTGATTCAACGAAGGCACCGACAGGTGAGGTACCAAGAACAGAACCGACCAACATACCACTGGAATCAGCTGCTAGAGCTTCACCAGCACGTGGCATTTTGTTGTCTTTCATCAGACCTGCTTGTTGAACCAAACCAATTAAGGTACCAGTGGTATCAAAGAAAGTAACAAGTAAGAATGTAAAGACAACGATCCACATTTGAACGGTATTAATATCGCCAATATGGAAGACTGCTTGACCAAAAGTTGGAGCAATGCTTGGAACTGAAGAGATAACGCCTTTAGGCATGGGAATTTGCCCAGTCACTATGCCAAAAACAGCAGCGGCGATCATTCCGATGAAGATGGCACCTGGAACTCTGGCAATCATTAAGAAAATAGTAATGATTAAACCAAAGATAGTGATCCAAACAGTAGGGTTGTTGAGACTACCAATAGTAACTAAGGTAGAATCACTGTTTTGAATCAACTTACCACCTTGCAAACCGATAAAGGCGATGAATAAGCCGATACCTGCGGAAATAGCATATTTAATATCGGCAGGGATGGCGTCAATGATCATTTCACGTACCTTAAAGACAGTTAACAAAATGAACAGAATTGATGCAACGAAAACAGCTGCTAAAGCAGTTTGCCACTTAACCTTCATGCCTAAACAAACAGTGTAGGTAAAGAAGGCGTTTAAGCCCAAAGTTGGTGCGGAAGCAATTGGGTAGTTAGCGATAAGCCCCATTACGATACAGGTAAAGGCAGCCGACAATGCAGTAACGGTGAATAGAGCACCTTTATCCATACCGCTGGCACCTAGGACGTTTGGGTTAACGAACAGAATGTATGACATACTTACAAAAGTAGTAAGACCAGCCAATAATTCTGTTTTAAAAGAGGTATTGTTCTCTTTTAGATGAAAAAACTTGCTGATAGAATTCATTTAGTCCTCCATAGTCTGTATAATATGAACATTCAATTAGAATTATACTTAAATAGTTAATAATTTCAATAGAATAAAACGACTTTATTCGATTTTGATAATGAATACGCTTTATTTTGAAAAACTCTTGACCTTTACCTTGCGTAAAACCGTATATTTGAATTAGAAAGCAGGTGAAAAGTAATGTCAGAAAGATATGGAATTGGTGAAGTTGCTAAAAAATTGCAAGTAAGTACGCGTACATTACGTTTTTATGATCAAAAAGGGCTACTTAAACCAACTAAGGCAGAAAATGGCTATCGCTTTTATAACGAGGATCAAGTGCAGCAATTACAGGTGATTATTTATTTAAAAGAATTAGGCTTTTCTCTAGCTAAGATAAAAACATTATTGCAGGCTGATCATGCGCAAGAATCGTTGGCTTTATTGGTGAATGCGCAATTGCAGAGTAATAATGAAGAAATAGAAAAGTTTCAGACACAACAGAAGCAACTTCATGATTTGCAAAAAATACTAACCAAACAAAGTAATTTAGAATTAACTGACCTTACGAAGATGATGACTAATGAGACTATTTTAAAGAAGTTCAGAAGAAGAATGTTGGTTTATGGTTTATTGTTAGATGCAATTGAGATTATAGGGATTATTTTAGCTTTCTATTTTGGCAAGCGGGGAAATGATATTGGTGTAATTGCTTCAGTTGGAATAATGTTACTCGTTGTTGTATTTGGTGCATTTAAGCTAAGTCTAAACTATTACAAGGCAGTAGCGTATGTGTGTCCGCATTGTGGTCATACTTTTGTTCCATCGTTTAGAACGTTCATATTTGCTGCACATACGCCCAAGATGAGAAGACTGCGCTGCCCCGATTGTCATGAAAAGTCCTATTGTTTGGAAGTAGGGCGGTAATATTTCCTGGGGAATGAAAAAAAGATTGTCGTTTGAGGCAATCTTTTTTGGTTAATGTCTAATTTTATTGATAATTAAGCCTAGGCAATAGGTAATTAGTATGCCAGCAATCAATGTGATTAAGCCAGAGATAAAAGTTACTTGATTATTATGATATTGCACTGCAATTTTCCCAGAAACTATACCAATAACATTAAAGTAGGTGGTAGGTAACCATGCTGCTGCTTTTTGCAACGGCTCAATCACGGTGCTTGAAACACTTACTCCTATTAACAAAATCAGCGTAATAAATAAGGTAGGAAACTTGTCACGTACGACATTAGAAATTAATTGGATAAAGTTGATGATAAATAATCCCACTAAAAGCTGAAGTACTAGGATTGGCATGATAATTTTTAGCGTTGGTACATACTCGTTAAGTGTTTGTCCGGTTAGATTTTTGTAGAGATAGAATGGATAATTCAGATTACCAGTTTTAAAAATTAGTGTTGCAACTATGAATATTAAAATATTGAGTAGGTAAAAAATACCACCTGCAATGATTATGCCAATTAAATTATCAAATACATATCTGTGATTGTTAGTGATTGGTAATAACGAACTAATATCTGCTTTGTTTTTGTATTTTGAAGTATAGAGTTGGGTCAAAATAAACGTGACTACTAAAATGAATAAAAATGGCAGGTATAGCTGGTTTAAATCTAATAAAAATTGAATTCCAGTCACGGGCGGAGTGTCTTCATACGGAAGTGGATGTTTAGTTAAATATTCAAAAAATTTTACATTTTTAGTTAGAGCATTTTTTTCGTCGTTGCTGACATTATGATTTTTTAATTGAATATTTTTAGCTAAATTTGCGGCTTTTAGCTGATAGTGATAAACTTCTTGCCAATTTTGTTGCTTGAATGCATTGAGTAAATTTTGACTATCCATGCGCTGTTTTTTAGTATCGGAAACACTTTGTTTAGTTAAGTTATATGCTTCGCCATTCTTCTTATAATGCTTCAGAGAATGCTCCATTTGACTGATAGCATTATTTTGCATAGCTAGATTTCCCTTAGCTTGATTTTCTAAGGACATACTCCTAGAAGTGGTCGCATTAAGACCGAGCACGATAAAAGAAATTATTAGTAATAATGGTACTGTAATTAGAAAAATGTTATTTTTGAAAGCCTTCTTTAGCTGAAATTGAATATAAGCCATTATTTCACCTCATTCATTGTTAAATTCTCTAGTTTTAACTTGGTGACGTTATGTAAATTATTAATTTCGTTTGCATAGTGAGAGGTTAGAATAATGCATTTGTCATTTAAACTGATCAAATCGTTTAATCTACAGTAGAGCTTGTTTCTGTTTTCTTCGTCTAAGCCATTGGTAATCTCATCCATTAATAAATATTGGGCATCACTGACTAAGTACATAGCGATAATTAATTTCTGTTTCATCCCTAGAGAATATTTTTTAATGGGTACTTTTGCAAATTGATCTATTCCCCAAAAGCTGAGTTCTGTATCTATATCGTGTTGCGAATGCCATGAAACTTTCACAAATTGAAGATAATCTAAGCTGTTTAGATTGGGGTCAAGCCAGCTGTTCTCCTCAAAGAAAAATATTTTCTCCTTAATTTGATTAAATGGCAAATTATCAAAAGTGATAGCCCCTTTATAGTTAACTAGTTGGGTTAATGCTTTAAGAAAGGTGCTTTTGCCAGCACCATTTTCTGCCATAATTTGATAGATATTTCTAGTTTTAAAAGTAGTCGTAAAACTCTTTAAAATTGGTTGTCTGGTTGTGATAGTTAGGTTTTCAACTTTGATCATAAATATCCTTTCAAAAAAGGCACGGCTGTTGTGCCATGCCTATAAATAGTAATTAAATCATACAGGATATTAATCAGCATCGAGTTGTTTCGTATCACATACTATACAAAATCATTTTGGCCAAGTTTTAACTATATCTTGATAGCCATATTTTTTCATTTCGTCTTTAATTTTTTGTGCCTCTTCCTTGTTACCAAGAAATAAATTTTGCAAATATACTGCAGCAATCTTGTAAAGCAAGAAATGTACCGTAGGTTCTAGATTAAGAATATAATCAAATGTTTTTTGAACATTTACATCTATGGTTTTTACAGGATTATTTTTCTTATAATAGACCGCTAAATAATTCTCGAAGACGCGAAGATATCTTTCTTGTAGTAATTCAGGTATATTATGCTCCTTTTGTACTTTCGCAAGTAGCCTGCCGATAAAAAATGATAAGTCAGATGAATCCCATAGTGGCATTGTATCTGTAAATAATCGCAGTAAATCAGGTCTGGTCATCCAATTTGCTCCTTCATCAAATTCAACGAAAAGCTTTTCTTTTACTTTGGGATCAATTAAGTTTAATTCATCTTTTAGATTAGCTACTGAAATCATAGCTCTCAGTTTTAGAATGCTTGAATTAGATTGAAGAAGAATTTTATGATAATTTTGTTCAATTAGTTCAATTTTTCCACTATTAAAAGCCTGGTTCATCTTTTGATTCAGATCGTTTTCTTTTAATTTAGATTGGGAGCTATAGGTATTGCGAAGCAATTGATAAAAATATGTAATATCAATATCGTGTTCAAATAGAATTTCAGTTAATTTATCGGCGCTGATTCTATTTCTTCCGCTTTCAACTTTAGCGTAAAAGGAGCGAGTTACAACACCTGCACACATTTGCTCTTGAGTAAGATATAATTCATGTCTAATTTGTTTTAATGCCTCACCAATGGTCACAGGACTACCTTCTTTTATTTTTTATTGATGAATAATACTAAAAAAGGCTAAGTTATCAAAAAACATCGACTATATTCGATAAAGCACCCATTTTTAATAATCTTATCGATTATAATCGATAAGATTGATGATTTTTGTATTTATATCGATTATAATCGATAATAAATGAGGTAAATCGAACGTGAATTCGGTGCATATGATGGCATTGCGGACAATTATCCAAAATATGTCCTTTCAATGGACAAGTTTGATATGAGTCGCAATGGGATAATTCATCAGAATATTATTGATTTTTTGCTTGAAAAATAACCGCAATAAAAGAGGACTAGTCAAAATTGGCTGGTCCTCTTTTTCAAAATTTAATTATTTCCTTAAAAATTCAACACCCACAGGAAGATCAGGAATACTACAAACAGTACCCACATCATCGGTGTGACTTCCTTGCCACGCTTAGCAGCAAGCATACAGATAGGGTAGGTGATCATGCCCCATGATAAACCGTCTGAAATTGAGTAAGTAAGAGGCATCCCTAAAATAATCAAGAATGCAGGAACTGCAATTTCCAACTTGTTCCAATGAATATGAGCAGTATTTTGTGCCATTAATACTCCAACAATGATTAAGGCAGGAGCAGTAACTTGGCTAGTGAAAACACCAAGCAATGGACTGAAAATCATTGAGATTAAGAAAAAGATCGCTACAAAAACTGCGGTTAAACCGGTACGGCCACCAACGGCGATACCAGCACTTGATTCAACGAAGGCACCAACAGGTGAAGTACCAAGGATTGAACCAACAGCCATCGCACTTGAGTCAGCTGCTAAGGCCTTACCTACACGTGGCATCTTGTTGTTCTTCATGAAACCAGCTTGTTGAGCAAGTCCGATTAAGGTACCTGCAGTATCGAAGAAAGTAACAAGCAGGAATGTTAAGACAACAACCCACATTTGCACGGAGTTGATGTCCTTTACGTGGAAAATAGCTTGACCAAAGGTTGGAGCTAAGCTAGGTGCGGTAGAAATCACCTTGTGTGGCAATGCAATTTGCCCAGTGCAGATCCCGAAGATAGCGGCAAGAACCATTCCGATAAAGATTGCACCAGGAACGTTCAAGATCATCAAAATGACAGTTACTAGCAAACCAAAGATAGTGATCCAAACGAGGGGATCGTGTAATGATCCTAAACCTACCAAAGTTGATTTATTAGCAACGATCAATTTACCATTTTGTAAACCTAAAAAGGCAATGAATAAGCCGATCCCAGAAGAAATGGCAAACTTTAAGTCAGCTGGAATTGAATCAATGATCTTTTCTCTTAATTTGAATAAAGTAATTAAGATGAAAATAATTGATGCAACGAAAACTGAAGCCAAGGCTGTTTCCCATGAAACATGCATCCCAATACATACGGTGTAAGCAAAGAAGGCATTGATTCCCAAAGCTGGTGCCTCACCGATCGGGTAGTTGGCAACGATCCCCATGATTGCAGTACCAAGAGCGGCAGCTAAAGCAGTAGCGGTGAAGACTGCACCGGTATTCATACCGCTGGCGCCCAGTACGCTAGGGTTAACAAACAAAATATAGGACATGCTGATAAAGGTAGTTAAACCAGCAATAAATTCAGTTCGAATGTTGGTTTTGTACTTATCTAATTGAAAGTAGCTTTTTATAAAATTCATTTTATCTCCCCAAAATATCGTTCGTGTTTTAACTTCTTGAACACAACTCTTATACTTTAGCATTGATAAATAAATTTGTAAACACGAATTATTTTAATGATTACTTGGGCATTTATTGCAATTTCTCTTTAAATGATAGGAAAAGCATTTAATTGAATCAGCTTTCATTAGCATAAATAAAGCATTATCCTAGGATATAAGAATTAAAAAAGAAATAAAGGTGAAAGAATGTCCGCACAACTTATTTTTTCAGATCTTGATGGCACATTAATTAATGATGATTTAAAGGTAACCGCCGCAACGCGGGATGCAATTCGTAGACAAATTATTAATGGTAATATTTTCGTTCCTGCATCAGCACGTCTTCCTAAAGGGATGATGACAGTGGTTAATCAAATTTTGAAAGTTTGTCCGTTTATCGCCTATAACGGTGCTTTAGCCCTTGATGAAACAGGCAAAGTACTAATCAGCCGTTTTTTTAATGCAAAAGAAGCAGCTGAAATTTGCCGCTACGTTGATGAGCAAGATAATGATGCAGCTTGGAATATCTATAGCGGCTATGTTTGGTATTGCAGTGAACAAAAGAGTCCAAGAGTTGAACATGAAGAAAGTATTGTGAAAGTTCAAGCCACACCAACTACGATTGAACAAATTGCTAAACTGCAAGGCGTGCACAAAGGCTTAATTATGGGTGAACCTGAAGATCTTGATCGGATGCAGGCGGAATTAACTGCTAAATATCCTGATTTGACTTTTGTTAGATCTTCCAAGATTTTACTAGAAATTGTTTTAAAGGGCGTAAGCAAGGCTAGTGCAGTCAGAATAGTTGCTCAAGAATATGGAGTAGACTTGAAAAACTGTATTGCTTTTGGCGATAACTATAATGATGAAGATATGCTGGAGGAAGTTGGGTATCCATTTTTAATGGGTAATGCCCCAGCAGAACTAAAACAAAAATTTGCTCCGGCACAAATTACTGCTGATAACAATCATGATGGGGTTGCGAAGGCATTAGCAAAAATTGAATAAATAAAAATCGCATAGAAGCTCTATGCGATTTATTATTTCCTGGGAAATTATTGTTTGGCTTTTTCGATGATATAGCTAGCGAAGCTAAAGACTATGATAACTAACCCAGCAATGATCCAGCCCAAAGTTGAAAATTTAGATCCAATTAAAAGTAATAGGGCAACCAGGAGAATATAAATAGTAGCAAGTCCAATTGTCAGTTGCTTATATTTAGCCCCTAATTTTTTCAATAGAGAAGAACGGTATCTGGTTAGTAATTGCCGTCCAATAAGATAGATGACAACAAGGGTGTAGATTGCTGGAGTAATAAAATTAAATTGTTTTTGAAAATATAGAATCCATTCAATGATTAAGAGAATAACTAATATTGCATAGGCAAAGTTATCGGTTATTCTTTTTAGTTTAGTCAGCTTTTTCTTTTGAGCGATGGTTGCGACAATACCCAAAATTAGACAAATTATGACAAGTGGGAAAAACCATTGTCCACCAGTTACGGTTAACATCATTTTCAAACTCCTCCTTTAAACACATTTTTTCAAATTATACAAAAATAAAGCGAAAAATTCACTGTAAACAAAAAATCATTCAAATACGATAATTTCGCAAATGAATGGTTTTTATTATGCTTCAATTTGAATATCGGTAGGCTTTTCCCAATCTTCAGGTAATTTGCCCATCTCTTTTAGTTTGGCTGTAATTTGATCCAAAACTTTTTCTTTATCAGCTGGATTAGCCATGAAGTCAAGCTTATCACCATCAATTTCCATCTTAGGTGAGTAGTCGTAATTATCGTACCATGGCTTGTAGTAGCGCAACAAACGCTTGTAATAGTCTTCCAAGGTTGAATCATAGCTCAGCTGCTCGTAAGGACGGCCACGTTTTTGAATTCGTTTGATCATCGTATCATAAGAAACATTAATGTGAACGAGCAAGTCAGGATTCTTCTTAGGCATCCGTTTTAGTTCGCTCATCATATTGTGCAATAACTCATAGTAAGTATCGACTTCTTCAGAAGTAGCACGGCCGATATCAGCGTTCATTTGGAAGAATAAGGCGTCTTCATAGATAGAACGATCTAAGACGTTATTATCTTCAGTGAGCGCGTCTTTAATGCTGTGGAAGCGTGTGTTCAAGAAATATACTTGCAATAAGAATGCATATTTTTTAGGGTCAGCGTAAAAAAGTGGCAAAACTGGATTGTCATCAACACTTTCATAGAAAGGCTTAGTCCCTAAATATTTAGATAAAATACCTGTTAAACTGGATTTACCGGCTCCAATTGGCCCGCTTAAAACAATAACTGTCATCACGTTCCTTCTTTTTCTTATAAGTTGCCGATTTCATGCAACTTTTCATCAATTTCTTTAAGTACTTCTTTTTGTGCATCCATGTTGGTAACAAAATCAAGTTTGTCACCATTGATTTCTATCTTTGGTGAGGCATGATAATTTTCATACCATGGTTCGTAGTACTTTAAAAGTCTTGCGTAATAATCTTTCAAACCTGGATCAGTGCTGATTTGCTCAAATGAACGACCGCGCTTCTTGATTCGGTTAAGCATAGTATCAAGGGAGACATGAATGTAAATCAGTAAGTCAGGCTTCTTACTTGGATTGCCAGGAGTGTCTTCCATCATGTTGTCGAGTAAGTCATCGTAGATCTTGAACTCGGTTGGATCAGCGACCTTGCTATCGGCGTTCATCTTGAAAAACAGTGCATCTTCATAGATAGAACGATCGGAGACACTGTTTTTTTCTTGAATTGCTTGATTGATCTGTGCTAAACGGTGGTTAAGGAGATAAGTGTTAAGCAAAAAAGTGTAACGCTTCATGTCCTTGTAGTATAAAGGCAATACGGGATTGTTATCAACGCCCTCATAGAATGCCTGAGTCCCTAAATGTTCAGCTAGAATACTGGTTAAACTGGATTTACCGGCTCCAATTGGCCCACTTAAAACAATAACTTGAATCACATTCTTTCTTAAATACCATATGTAGACAATTATTAAGTTTAATACGATATGTTGTGGCACACAAGTGATTTTTTGATTATGTTTCACATCTAAAAGTCAAGGGTAGAAATAAAAAATCGAATAGGAATGAAACATAATTCGATAAAAAACTGAATTATGTTTCATTTTTTATATAAAAATGAAATTTTGTGAAGTATATTTCATTGTAGATACAGGCTGCTAAATAAAAAAACTAGGTCTTCCACGATTGTAGAAAGCCTAGCTTTTTCTATGCTGATAATTAAATTATTGTTTTTAGTTCTTGTATTTGTCATCCAATTCTTGAGCAGCTGCTTCGTCAACGATAACCGTTACATCTGGGTGTTTTTGCAAAATTGATGCAGGTACTTCTTCAGTGACTTTGCCTTCAATCATTTTCTTGATTGCGTGAGCTTTCTTTTCACCAAAAGCCATCAAAACAATCTTCTTAGATTGCATAATATTAGCAGTACCCATGCAGATGGCACTCTTTGGCACTTCATCGATACTGTCAAAGAAGCGAGCATTAGCCTTGATAGTATTTTCGGTTAACTTAACTTCATGAGTGCCGATGTTGAATGGAGTGCCTGGTTCGTTAAAGGCAATGTGACCATTGCGGCCGATTCCTAATAGTTGAATGTCGATAGGATTGTCTTTGATAATTTGATCATATTCTTTACAAAAAGCATCAACGTCTTTTGCCATACCGTCAGGAACGTAAGTCTTCTTAAATGGCTTCTTGTCAAATAAATGCTTTTGCATGAAGTAGTGGTAGCTTTGAGGATTATCTGGGGTTAAACCAACGTATTCATCGAGGTTAATGCTGGTAAGATTTTCACAGTTAAGATCGCTTTTTACCCAGTTTTGGTAAAGTGTTTCAGGGGTTGAACCGGTTGCCAAACCTAAGACTTTAGCACCGTTCTTGATTCCTTTTTCAAAAATTTCAAATGCTTTTGCTCCACCTTGAATTTTATTTTCGGTAACAATAACTTTCATAATTAAGTCCTCCTCATTTACCGGTCTAGTCCATTATAAAATGGAATAGACCATTTTGTCAATTGGTTGATAAAAATAATTACGAATCAATTATGTTAAAATTTGAACATAAGGAAGTGAACGAGGATGAATTTTGAAAAACTAACAGGTTTAGGAATTGGTAGCTGGGGTTTGGGTGAAGATCCTAAAAAGAAAAAAGATGAAATAGCAGCTATTCGCTATGGCCTTGATCATGGCCTGAGTGTAATTGATACAGCCGAAATGTATGGGGATGGCCAAAGCGAAGAGCTAATTGGTGAAGCGATTAAAGGATATGATCGCGAAAAATTATTTTTGATTTCAAAATTCTACCCCTATCATGCAACGCCAAAACTAGAACGTCAGAGTCTAGAAGCCAGTCTAAAACGCCTTGGAACAGATCATCTGGATCTTTATCTATTACACTGGCGGGGCAGTCACCGCTTGTCTGATACGATCCGCGGCTTACAAGCATTACAAAAAGATGGCTTGATCCGTTATTGGGGTGTATCCAACTTTGATACGGCTGATATGCAGGAGCTTTTTACAGTGCCAGGTGGAGAAGAATGCTTTGCTAATGAAGACTTATACAATATCAGTGAACGTGGGACAGAATTTGATCTGCAAGCTTGGCAAGAAGAGCACGGTGTAAACTTTATTGGGTATTCACCATTTAATTCAGGCAAGGGCAACACAATTCGAATTACGCGTAATTTGAAAATTGTTGCACGTGATCATGGCGTTACGCCTCATCAGATAATGCTAGCTTGGACGATGCGCAATGGCAATGTTTTAACGATTCCTAAGGCAAGTAGTGTAGAACACATGAAGGAAAATATTGCAACACAAAAGATTAAACTTACAGATGATGAGCTTAGATTGCTTAACAGTGATTTTCCAATGCCAACTGAAAAAACGCCGTTAGCTGTTATTTAGTACAAGATATAGTAAGATTATCACATATAATCACTATATCTTGTGGATAACTATGTGGACATGTGTAAAAAAAGGCTGTTTCATGTGAAACAACCTTTTTTTCTTATTTCGATTTGATGTAGTTAACCCCATCTGCGGCAGGTGCAACTGACTTGCCGAGGAAGAGGACCAAAACGATGATTGTAATAACGTAAGGTGCAATCTGCATGTAAACGGATGGAATTTGATCGATTCCTGGCAGTTGATGTCCAATAATACTTAAGCTTTGAGCAAAACCAAAGAAAATGGATGAGAGCATTGCACCGATTGGATTCCATTTACCAAATATAACGGCAGCTAAAGCCATGAATCCTTGTCCAACGATAGTAGAAACAGAGAAGTTACCAGATATTGCTTGAGCAAAGACGGCACCGCCAAGACCTGCCATAAAGCCGGAAATTAATACACCTGCATAACGCATGCCATAGACATTGATTCCCATTGTGTCAGCTGCTTGAGGATTTTCACCACATGAACGTAAGCGTAGGCCAAAGCGAGTCTTATATAAAATCCACCACATCAAAATAGCAAGAATAATGGCAATCCAAGCAGGGGCAGAGGTGTTTTTGAAGAAGATTGGCCCAACGATGGGAATGCTGCTTAAACCAGGAAAGCTGAAGTAGCCGAAGTTAGCGGTGATATTTTCAGTTTGGCCTTTATCATAAATTGCCTTGATCAAGAAAACACCCAAAGGTGGTGCCATGATATTCAACACTGTTCCGGAAATGACATGATCAGCGTGAAAATTGATTGTGGCAACAGCGTGAAGCAATGAAAAAATCAAACCAACAATTCCGCCGACTAGAGTGCCAAGCCAAGGAGTAGCTGCACCAAAAGTTGAAGCGAAAGTTAGGTTGAAGACAATCGCCGCAAAGGCTCCCATGGTCATGATACCCTCCAGGCCAATATTAACAATCCCAGAGTTTTCACTGTAAACACCACCAAGAGAAGCTAGGATTAGAGGCGCAGAATAAACTAAAGTGGATGAAACAATTAACGCCATCATTGTAACGAAATTCATTATTTTTCTCCTTCGATTACTTTTCTACCTGGACCATCAACACCATTGTTGGGTCCTTTTTCTTTTCTGGTTGGAATGTAGTAATCACTGCGGTTCTTCTTAGTTTTAAAAAGCAAACCAATGACATAATTGATAGCGATGAAGAAAATGATGGCAGCAATTACGATAGATACGATTTCATAAGGAATACCGGCAATAGTTTGCATGCCCAAACCACCAATTTTTAAAATTGAGAAAAGAAGTGAAGCTAATAAAATACCAATTGCAGTTCCACCACCAAGTAAGGCAACTGAAAGCCCGTCCCAGCCAATATCCAAACTAGTTGTTTGAGTGAAGTAGTTTTGGTAGGTACCAAGTCCTTGTACTACACCGCCTAAGCCAGAAAATGCACCTGAAAGTAACATTGAAATAATAATATTCTTTTTAGAAGACATCCCGGCATAGCGACTAGCAAAAGGATTGAGTCCAACTGCCTTGATTTCAAAACCAACGGTAGTTTTTTTCATTAAATACCAATAAAAAATAAGTCCAATTATTGCTAAGAAAATACCAGCATTGATTCGCGAATCACCAAACATGCTAGTTAACCAGTTAAGCTTTAAGCTGCCATTGGCTGGAATTGTTTTGGTAGTATCGGTATCAATTCTTAATTTTGAGGACATTACTTGTTGCATTAAATATTGACAAGTATAGAGCACAATATAGTTAAGCATGATAGTAGTAATTACTTCATTAGTTCCAAATTGAGCTCTTAAATAGCCAGCAATTCCTGCCACAATAGCACCAGCTATAGCGCCTGCAATAATAGCTAAAGGCAATAATACTGGCTTAGGCAATTGAGGATTGGCCAATACAATCCAAATAGAAGTCAACCAACCAGCTTGTGCTTGACCTGGCAAACCGATGTTAAAAAAGCCAGCTTTTGAGGCAATTGCAAAACCGATAGCAATAAAAATTAATGGCGTAGCTTCACGAATAGTTTCACCAATACCATTCATATTGCCCAGTGCGCTAGAGAACATGGAGCTGTATGCTTGAAAAGGATTATAGCTCCAAATCAGCATGATAATTGCACCAACTATAAAACCAGCAATTACTGAGATAACTGGTACTAGAATATTTTTGACTTTAGGTGTAACTTTAATCAATTGTTGCATCTTCTTTCTTAACACCGGTCATTAAAAGACCTAGTTCTTGATCTGTAGTTTTTTCAGGTAATACTTCGCCTGAAATTTGACCATCATGCAAAACAGCAATCCGGTCAGATAATTGCATAATTTCATCAAGTTCATATGAAATTAATAGGATAGCTTTTCCTGCTGCTCTTTGAGCTAAAAGCTGCTTATGAATATACTCAATTGCACCAACATCTAAACCGCGAGTGGGCTGGAATGCAATGATTAGATCGCTGTTTCTATTTAATTCTCTAGCGATAATTGCTTTTTGCTGGTTACCTCCCGATAGGTCGCTAGCTGGCAATGCAGGGCTAGTAGTTCGAATATCGAATTTTTTAATTAAATCTACGGCATGCTTCAAGATTGCTTGATGATTAATGATGCCATGATTAGAGAAGGGACGTTGGTAGTAAGTTTGCAGCGCTAAGTTATCAGCTAATGACATGTGAAGAATTAAGCCATATTTTTGCCGGTCTGCAGGAATATGCGCTACGCCAGCTTCGGTGATTTTGCGAACTTTTTGGTTGGTTAAATTTTGACCATTAATTAAAATTTGCCCTGACTTAACATGGCGTAAACCAGTGATTGCTTCAACCAGTTCATCTTGTCCATTGCCGTCAATTCCGGCTAGCCCTAAAATTTCACCTCCACGGATTGAAAGGGAAAGGTCTTTAACGCTTAAGGCACCGTGATTTCCTTTTACCTGTAAGTTTTTGATTGCTAGAATTTGCTTGCCCAAGTTAGGTGCTGGTTTGGTTAGCTTCATGTTGACATGCCGCCCCACCATTAATTCGGCTAACCGCTCATCACTAACTTGATCAACAGCAAAAGTACCAACATCGTGACCACGTCTGATAACTGTAACTCGATCTGCAACAGCCTTGATTTCTTCTAATTTATGAGTGATCAAAATGATTGATTTGCCTTCTTTAGCTAAATTTTTGAGTACTTTAATAAATTCAGAAATTTCTTGTGGGGTTAAAACAGCAGTTGGTTCATCAAAAATTAAAATATCTGCACCACGATAAAGTACCTTTAGAATTTCAACTCTTTGCTGTTGGGCGACAGTAATGCTAGAGATTTTGGCATCTGGATTAATAGCAAAGCCATATTTTTGTGCAAGAGCTAGGACCTGTTTTCTTGCCTTTTTCAGATCGATAACTGGTCCTTTAGTTGATTCATGTCCTAGAATAATATTTTCTAAAACGGTAAATGAGTCCATAAGCATGAAGTGCTGGTGTACCATCCCAATGCCTAATTTTTTAGCGACGGTTGGATCTTTAATATTTACTTTTTGATTATTAACCAGAATTTCACCGCTTGTTGGTTCAAGCAAGCCGGATAAAATTCTCATTAAGGTAGATTTACCCGCGCCATTTTCACCAAGCAAAGCCAAAATTTCACCTTGATAGAGCGTAAGGTTAATATCGTCATTTGCCTTGAAACCATCGAAATCTTTGACAATATGACGCATCTCGATTACTTTATTTCTCTGTTCTTTCATGTAAATAAATACTTCCTTAATTAACTATAGAAAAACTCTTCGCTAAAAAACGAAGAGTTCTCAAAATACTAAGCAGCTGAATTACTTAGTTGGAGCAGTAGCAACCTTGATCTTGCCATCAATAATTTGTTGACGAGCCTTTTGTACTGCTGCCCAAGTTTTAGCGTTTAAATTACCTTTGGTGATTGAAACCCCATTACCCTTTAAGCTGTAAACTAAGTGCTTACCACCAGGGAATTTACCATTGTAGGCATCATTAGCAATTGACTTAGTAGCAACATCTAAGCCCTTTAAGACGGAAGTTAAAGTGAAGTTCTCTTTCTTACCATCTTTTGACTTGTAGTTACCTAGGTTAGATTGGTCAACGTCAACTCCGATTACCCAAACCTTTTTAGCTGCTGGACGGGCTTGGTTGTAATCTTTTCCTTCTTGGAAAACACCGTTACCTGCGTTACCGGCTGCTTGGTAAATAATATCAGCGCGGTTAGCATACATTGATTGAGCGATTGATTTAGCCTTATCGGTTGAAGTGAAGTTACCGATGTATTGGGTTTGAACTGAAATCTTCTTGTGAAGAGCTTTAGCACCGTCAGCAACACCTTGCTTAAAGCCGGCTTCGAATAAATCAATAATAGATGACTTAGCACCGCCAATGAAACCTACTTTGTTGGTTTTAGTGGTGTAAGCTGCGGCCAATCCGCCAAGATAAGAAGCTTGATTGCTTTCAAAGGTGGCAGAAGCGACGTTCTTAATCCCAGAGTCAACGCTATCAATGATAACGAAATTCTTTTTAGGATTCTTCTTGGCTGCTTGCTTGACTGCGTCGGCTAATTGATAGCCAACACCGAAAATGGTTTGGTAGCCGGCTGTAGCGGCTTGATCAAAGTTAGGAGTGAAGTCTGCGGCACTGCTAGACTGGAAGTATTGATAACCACCTTTTCCTTGTTTTAAACCATGTTCCTTGCCGTATGCTTTAAATCCTGACCATGCAGCTTGGTTAAATGAATGATCATCAACACCATTTTCATCTGTGATTAGGGCAATGCCATGTTTAGTATCTTTGTTGGCTGATTGACCAGACTTTTTACCCGAACAAGCAGTTAGAATCAAGCCAACTGATGCTAAAACGACACCAAATGATAAAATTTTCTTGAACTTTACGTTCATTATTTCTGTCCTCCACAATATTAATACCGAACAATTTATAAATAAGTTTATTAATTAATACGTATTTTGTCAACAAAAATATTGATCAGGCAAAAAAATAATTGATTGTAATTATAAAAAAGCAAACTATACTAGTATGCTTTTATTTATTGTTAGGATGAATGGCAACCTTAATTTTGCCTTTTAGGATATTAGCTCTAGCAATTTGGGCATCTTTCCAAGTTGAAGCTGAAATCTGTCCTCGTTCAATAGAAACACCATTGTTTTTAAGCCCATAAACTAAATTTTTACCACCAGGGAATTTATTATTATAAGCTCTATTGGCGATATCTTTAACAGCAACATTTACTCCAGTTATTACTGATGTCAAAACAAAATTAGATTTTTGTCCGCCTTTAGCAGTGTAGTTACCGAGATGAGATTGATCGACATCAACTCCGATTACCCACACTTTATCTTTAGCTGGTCTAGTTTGATTAATGGCTTTAGCTTCTTGGAAAAGACCATCACCAGCACCACCAGCAGCATGGAAGATGATGTCGGCTTTTTTGGTGTACATTGATTGAGCAATTGATTTGGCCTTGTCTGAACTAGTAAAGTTGCCAATATATTGGTTTAAGATAGTAACTTTTTTGTGCATTTTTTTGGCTTGATCTTTAACACCTTGAGTAAATCCGGCATCAAAAAGGTCGACAATATCGCCATGAGCACCGCCGATGAAGCCAACCGTGTTGGTTTTGGTTTCTTTAGCAGCTACGACACCAGCTAAGTAGGAAGCTTGTTCACTCTTGAAATTAGCTGAGACAACATTCTTTTGTCCCTTGATTACATCGTCAATAATGGCAAAATTCTTTTTAGGATAGCGTTTAGCGGCAGAAGCTACGGCATCTTTTAAACTGTAACCAACGCCAAAGATAGTTTGATAACCAGCTTTAGCTGCCTGATCAAAATTAGGGGTGAAATCAGCAGCACTACTTGATTGAAAATATTGATAACCGTTTCGACCGCGGCTCAAGTTATGCTCTTTGCCATAACTTTGAAATCCTTCCCAAGCAGATTGGTTAAAAGAGTTATCATTTACACCATTACCGTCAGTAATTAATGCAATAGAGTGCTTGGCATCGCTTGATTTATTATTGCTTGCACCCTGTTTTTTACCAGAGCAGGCGGTTAAAATTGCACCTAAACTCAATGCAAGCACACCAATAGATAGTAATTTTTTGACTTTTTTATTCATAAAATTGATCCTCTCTCCATCAAATGATTTTTAACACAAAACGAGATTAACAATATTTAGTGGCTATGTCAAAATTGACATACAACATAAAGTATTGATATAAAGGGATTCTTAATTGGTATAGAACACGATTATGCATTAGAGAGAGTAAGGATAATGCATAATTAAGTAAAAAAATAATAAAAAATACAATATCTTGCCATATTAGATAAAATATACCTAGATATTGTATAATAAACTTTTTTGCTGAGAAAAAATCTTAATTATGGTTTAATTGAGTCTAAAGAATTAAGTTGGAGAAATATATGAGAAGAGAAGAAACTAAAAGATTAGCAATTACTGCTGTCTTTGCTGCTTTATTGATTGTACAGACTTTTGTGCCAAATGTTGGCTATATAAGAATTATCCCGGCTTTGCCAGCTGTAACTACTATTCCAATGACAATTGCCGTCTATGGCACGTTAATGGGACCAAAGGCGGGTCTAGGCTTTGGCTTATTCTGGGGTATTACCAGATTGATTGTTGCATATACTCAACCTGGCGATATGGTCAGCTTAATGTTGTTCCAAAATCCGGTAATTTCATTGGTACCAAGTATTTTGGCTGGCTATTTCCCGGGAATTATTGCGAAGGGTATGAGTAAGACTAAATATGCGAAATTGGGTTATATCATAAGTGGAGCAGTCACTTCGTTAACTAATACCGTGATGGTTATTTTGCTGACGAGTATTTTCTTCATGCATGATCCAGCAAGCTTAACTCATTACCTAGGAAATTACAGTTCAGGTACGCCATTGATTTTAATTTTAATTATGGCACTGGGCATGAACGGTTTAGTAGAAGCAATTTTTACAGCCATTGTCGTTCCAGTAATTGTAACGCCACTTAACTTAGTTATGAAAAAGGCGTAACTAAAAAGTTTAATAAATTAAAAAAAAGCTCCTCAAATGCTTGATAAAACAGGCAATGAGGAGCCTTTTTTAGCTGAATTTTATGTGTTTTTTATCCTGAATTACGTAAACCGGAAGCCACACCGTTGATAGTAATTGGAATAATACTTTGGTAAACACCTTGAATCTCATCTTCACGATCACGCTTGATCATTTCTAATTGGATGTAGTTCAAAATGTTGAAGTAAGGCATTCTGTATTCCAGACTCTTCTTAAGAGTAGGTGCATCTTCGATTAATTCATCATGACCTTCAATTTGTAGGATGACTTTCTTAGTTAGTTCCCATTCTTGATTGATGATATCAAAGACTGATTTAACTTGTTCATCTTCGCAAAGATCCGCATACTGCTTAGCAATTCTCATATTTGATTTAGATAAAACCATATCAACATTGGAAAGCAGGGAGTGGAAGAATGGCCAACCTTGGTACATATTTTGTAATTCCTTCAAGTTGGCTGGATCAGCATCGATAAATGACTTGAAACCAGAACCTACGCCATACCAACCAGGGAACATTACACGGCTTTGTGACCAAGAGAAAACCCAAGGGATGGCTCTTAAGCCAGAAAAGTCAGTGAGTTTCTTTCTTGAAGCTGGACGTGAACCTACGTTAAGACCAGAGATTTCTTTGATTGGAGTTGCTTGGAAGAAGTACTTAAGGAAGTTAGGATTCTCAAATACTAGTTTCCGGTAAACTTCGTTGCTTTTAGCTACGATTTGATCCATTGAAGAACGGAAATCTGCGACATGATCTTCGCTAACGATTTGTTTAGAAGCCATTCGATCGATTGTTGCTGAAGCTAACATTTCTAGGTTGTAGTAGGCGGTGTCTTTATTACCATACTTGTTTTGGATAATTTCACCTTGCTCAGTCATCCGCATCCGATCGTTAATTGACTTGAATGGCTGTGCTGTAATTGCTTCGTATGATGGACCACCACCACGACCAACGGTACCGCCACGGCCATGCATAAAGGTAATCTTGATACCCATTTCTTCACCGATCTTAGTTAGATCCTTTTGAGCTTTATAAAGGTTCCAGCATGAAGCTAAGTAGCCACCGTCCTTATTAGAATCTGAGTAGCCTAGCATAACTTCTTGATAATTATTTTGAGAAACAAGCCACTTCTTGACGATATCAAAGCTTAAGAATTCCTTGATTATTTCCCGGGCATTATTCAAGTCTTCAACCGTTTCAAATAGTGGTACCACTTGAATTCGGGCTTTTTGATTATCAAGTAAATCGTATTCCTTTAACATGATTGCTTGTTCTAGCATGTCTGAAACACTCTCAGTGTGAGAAATAATATGTTGCTTGATGACGTCTTCACCCAAACGGTCTTTCAATTGACGAGCAGTCTTGTAGATCTTTAATTCTTTTTGTAGTAACTCAGACTTGGGTTTGTTATTGGCGTGTAAGTTACGTGGATCATTGTTCAATTCGTTGAGTAAAAGCTTGATCTTTTTGTCTTCGCTTAAATCGCTATAATTGTCACAAATTCCAGCACTCTTAAGTAGCTCAGCGACACAGGCCTCGTTAACGCTAGAATCTTGACGCATATCAATTGTAGCTAGATGGAAGCCGAAGATGTTGATAGCCTCAAGAATTTGAGTAAAGTAGCTGTCTACTACGGCGTGATCATGGTCTTCTTCAAGTGAATTTTTGATGATTTCTAAGTCGGCTTTAAATTCTTGAGCATTTTGATAACAAGGGATTATATCAAGATTTTGGAGGTCACGTTTCTTTAAGAAAGTGTTCTTGTTAGTAATATTCAGTAATTTTTGTTCAGTGTGCACTAAACGGCTTTGAATATAGTAGAATGCCCGTCTATATGGCTCGTTAGTTCTGAATGGTGAATCATCATTAGAAAGCTCAGATAGGTGCATTACATCGTCAGATGGCTCCATATAAGAAGTAGACATGGAAATGGCTCTATAAAGCTTATTGATTTGCTTAATGTAATATTCAAAGATTACTTGGCTTTGCAAAGTAGCGCTTAGTTCTAGCGTATCAGCCGTTACATAAGGGTTACCGTCACGGTCGCCGCCGATCCACATTCCCATGGTAATTGGCGTAGCATGACTAGCGTTTAGCCCGTGTTTTTTAGCTAATTCCTTGTAACGACTAGTAAATTTGGTGATTGCAGGGATTAAAGCCTTAGGGTAGTAAGCCAAAACATTGGTAATTTCATTAGCTACCTTTAATTTGTGACCACGAATAATGTCAGTTTGCATCAAAATTTCAATGCAAGCCCGCATTTGTTCAGTCCATTCATCGCGATCAATTGTGCCATTCTTCACATCACGATAATTGCGCAAAAGTTGATGAATTTGATCGGTTAATTCCAAAATGGTTTTTCTTTGTACCTGAGTAGGATGGGCAGTTAAAACGGGTACTACATTTACATGTTCAAGGATTTCTTCGGCATTTTTCTTTTGGGCTACAATGTCAATTGTGTCACTCAATTTACCTAGATAATCTTGATGAGTATTGTTAAGCACATTAACTTTACTTGCTAGTTCTACATCCTCTGAAATGTTGATCAAGAGTGGGAGAGTAGCAAAATAACGTGCAACAACAATCATTTCGCGATTGTTAAGACTAGCAATTTGCTTTTCAAGTTCTTGATAATCTTTGGCGGCAGAGATTTTAATTAAGTTTTGGATCTTATCGAAAGCTGCTTGACCGATTACTTGCTTAGTTGATTCATTCAGTAAATTAGTTAAAACTTTGCTTTCTTCTGCCACTACATTAACATCGCTGTTATTTTCTAATTTTTTAACAGTCATGGTGAAAAAAGTTCCTTTCTTACTTGTTTTTGCTAAAGCTAAGATACCACATATTTTGCTAAAAATTTAGGTTATTGTGAACAACGTAACAAATTCTTTATTAAATTCATTCACTCCGCAATGCAATTGCAGCATCTTTCTTTGCAGCCATTCGTGCTGGAATATGACCACCTAAGAGGGTGAGGATAGTTGAAATAATGATCAAAACAATAGCAGCAGTAGGATCTAGTTGGGCTACATTTGCCAGATCAGTAATCTTGTAAATGATACTGTTAATTGGGAATGTTAGTAGGTAAGCAATCAGAATGCCTAATACACCAGAGAAAACACCTAGGATGAAGGTTTCGGCATCAAAGACACGAGTAATGTCTTTTTTACGGGCACCTAATGCCTTGAGTACACCGATTTCCTTAGTTCGCTCAAGTACTGAGGTATAAGTTAAAATACCAATCATAATCATAGATGTGATTAATGAAATACCAGCAAATGCGACAAGGATGGTCGTTATCCCGCTTAAGAGGCCGCCAGTCATTGTGGTAACAGCGTTTGACATGTCAGTATAGAGAATCTTGTCTGATTTTTTCTTCCCCTTGTTCCATTTGTCAAGATAATCAAGTACTTTATCTTTATCATCAAAATTGTTGGGATAAATCATGATGCCAGTAGGGATGCTGGTACCGCCAAGAGTCTGCATTGTAGCTTTCTTTTCATTGGCATTTAGTTTTTGGTTAGTTAATACGCTATGGTTACTCTTCTTTTGTGCCTTTACAATTGCAGAGTTTTTATTTTCATTAATCACGCGTTGTGAAAGTTGATCGCTATAAGCAATTCCAGTTGATAACAAGGCCATTGAATCTTCGTTTTTAGGACGAATGACACCAGCAATCTTTAGCTTGGTTTGAGCACCGTTATACATGGCGTTATTTACCTTTTTAGGAATAAACATGCCAGTTTGCAATTGCTGATAGTAATCATTGTTAGCAACTACACGAAATTGCTTATTTACTAATTGGCCGAATTTGACGTGTTCCTTATTCTTTAAATCGAAACCAAGATTTTTTAAGGCATTGATGTTAACAGTATTTTTATTATCAGTAACTAAAACCAAGTCGGTTGCCCTAGTAGGCCAGGTGCCTGAGAGCAATTGATAGTTTTGCTTCAAAAATGAGCCTTTCTCTTTATTTAAAGTAGTGGGAAAGACACTTGAACCAAGTCCCATTGAACTCATCGCTTGGGATCTAGCAGCTAGAACAGAATTAGTCTGATCAGGATCCGTATTTGAAAATTGCACGCGTTCAATTTTTCCCTTGTTTTTAGCTAATAAATTCAAGCTTACGCCGCGTTGGTAAGACACGTTATTGGCATAATTAGGATTGATCTTCTTGATGTAGTTAACATACTTTGTGCTAATTTTATTAACGTGTTGGGCCTGTTCGCTTTGGTCTTGTTCTGCCGTTACATAGCCGCGGTTTTTGACATTTTTATCCGATTCTTTACGTGCATTAGCTGAAGTAATGTCAGTTGCGGTCTGTGAAATAGAAATCGGATATTTTGCTAAAGCTTTGCTCATTGTGGTATTGATTTGCTTTTGAAAACCATTAGAGATAGCTAAAACTACAGCAATTGAGATAATCCCGATGCTTGAAGCAAAAGCAGTTAGCAGAGTTCGACCTTTTTTTGTCATAATATTGGTGAAACTCAACTTGATGGCGTTCCAGTAAGACATCTTGGTACGCTTGAGGTTAAATTTGTCTTCTTCCTTATTAGGGCTAAAAGGATCAGAATCATGACGAATCTTACCGTCTTGGAAATTAACGATTCTTGTGGCGTATTCTTTAGCTAATTCAGGATTGTGAGTCACCATAATAACGAGTCGATCTTTAGATAGTTTTTTGATCAACTTCATAATTTGGACAGAAGTCTCAGTATCAAGTGCACCAGTTGGTTCATCACAAAGTAGAATATCAGGGTCGTTGGCAATTGCTCGAGCAATCGCTACTCGTTGCATCTGACCGCCAGACAACTGGTTAGGACGTTTATTTAGATGGTCTTTCAATCCCACTTCTGTTAACGCCGCAATTGCTTTTTCATGGCGCTGTTTTTTAGGCACACCAGACAAATTCATCCCTAGTTCCACATTGGCGATGATCGACAAGTGGGGGATTAGATTATAATTTTGAAAAACAAAACCAACGGTATTGTTGCGGTAAGCATCCCAGTCGGTCTCTTTAAAATTCTTGGTAGATTTGCCGTTGATGATCAAGTCACCTTGGTCGTAACGGTCAAGTCCGCCAATTACGTTTAACATGGTAGTTTTTCCAGAACCACTCGGACCTAAGATAGCGACGAATTCCTGATCACGGAACGAGATTGTAACGTCGTCTAAAGCGTGGGTGATGTTGTCCCCCACCTTATATGACTTAAAAATATGCTTTAGTTGAAGCATTGCATCCCTCTTTTCTAAATTACAGTAAATCTTTCTAATCCTGTCATGACTAAGATAGCTTGCAGGATAAAGAATAAAACGATTAATCCCATGATAACGAAATGACGGCGTTTATGCATGACAAACACACCGGCAAATTCGCGGATAATTGCGTTAGGCAAGTAGTAGAATCTGGTGTAAGCACCGACACCATTGGCTTTTAAACCAACTTCCTTAGCCAAGAGAGCAGCTCTAAAAATATGGTAATTATTGCTAAAGAAGCGTGCCTTGAAGTGGGAATTACCAAAATCTTTTGTGGCAATACGCTTAGAAAAGAGCATGTTTTCGTATGTGTTTTTCGATTGATCTTCTAATAAGATACGGTCAACACTAACGCCACGCCGTTGTGCAAAACGAGACATAGCGAGTGCTTCAGAGATTTTTTCGTCAGCGCCTTGACCACCTGACATGATCAGGATAGGGCGCTTGCGGCCCTTTTGATACTGGCGGTTAGAGTATTGAATTGCCCGATTAATTCTAGCCGCAAGCAGTTTTGATACTTGGTCGCCATTGATTAGCCCAGACCCTAGAACGATTAAATAGTCTTGGTGGTAGGTACGAGGATAAATTTGATATAGAAGTAAGTTTACCAAAAAGTTGTAAAGCACCAATCCCAAATAAATTGCAATCGCGGGAATTGAAGCTAATGCGAGACTAAGCCAACGTGGCAAGTACTTACCTGGTCCTAAGAGCACGATAATACTAATAATTAATGCTAAAAATCCGGTAATTAAAGTAAGCAAGTTAGGCAAAGTATGGCTTTCATATTTCCAAACGAAATAGGCATTCCAGAATAGAAAAATCCAGGCGAAAATTAATAATAAGACAATGCCAAATAATGCAGCTAGAACTAGTAGGTCATAGGCACGTTGCAAGCCGTGACTCGTACTTTTGTGCACCATAACGGTGATCCAAGAGAGCAGTGAGACTATAAAGATAGTAAACAAAACGCCATTAATCAAACGTCTTGGTTCGATAAGCCAAGAGATTAAAAAGGCAAAAAATATCAGTAACATAAAGACTGAAATGTAGAAGAACTCACCGCGTCTCCCCAAAAAAGCGATGATCTGATTAAGCATAGATAGATACTCCTCCTTAGGTATTTTTTCTTATTTACATTATAATAGAAACAATAATTACTAGTTGAAAGAATCAAGGTGTGAATGAAAAATGAAGAGATTTGGACATTACCTGGGAAATATTGCAGGGGCTGTGTTGGCTTTGGTAATGTATTCTGAATTAGAAGTACTTTACTTTAGACCTCAGCGATTTGATTTGGGGCAATATCGCGTCTTCGTTACGGCGCTTGCTACGGTAATAGTTTTGTTTGCAATTTCCTATATTTATCGCAGGCAATTAAAAGAAGAAAATGATTGGGGCTTTGATGAAACACCACACTGGGACTGGCGCAGAATCGGAATAGCGATGATCGGTTTTGTACTGATTGTAGTAGGTTCGATTGTGATGCTTAATCTAGTTGGTGGCGGCGTTTCAAAGAACCAGGAAAGCTTGAATAAAATAGCGGAATACAATGCAGGTTTATTTAGGATCCTAGTAGTTTTCATCGCGCCATTTTGTGAGGAACATATCTTTAGAGGGATGTTTTTCAATATCTTTTTCACTAAGAAAAATACTAGAAATAAGTGGCTAGGTATTGTTGCAAGCGGATTTTTATTTGGCTATATGCATGATCCGGCATTAAGTAAGTATATCTTAGTATATTGGGTCTTAGGCATGGTTTTAGCTTGGGTCTATATGTCAACCAAGGATTTGCGCTATTCAATTTTGGTGCACATGTGCTATAACGCGTTAGGTTTTATTTAGAGATTGAAACAAGTGTTTGGGAAAGAACGGTTTCTCAGACACTTTTTTAATGCTTTTGGACAAAAAATCCCCGCAATCGTTATTATAGCAACACTTTCAGACGACTGAATTATTTTTGAAAAACTTTTAATTATCCCTTGCAATTAATAACATATGTTATACAATAAAGATGTAAGGAATAAGGGAACAAAAAGTTCCAACAAGTTAAGTGATATATAAATTAGAGGTATTCATTATGTTAGTTTCAAAGAATTTAGTTAAAGTTGTTTCAATCGCAGTTGCTTCAATGAGTTTAATGGGTGTTGGTGCTTCAGTTAGTCAAGCAGCTAGTTTTCCTGCTCCAAAGTTAGGTGTTGCCGAAACTATGCCAACTGATCCTGCAATTAAAAAGGGTGACAAGATCTTTGTTACTGTAAAGGACACTAAGAACCAAAAAGTTAATGTTTTGGACGCACAAGGTCACAAGACTAGCCAAAAGGTTTCAATGGGTTCAACTTACACCGTTAAGGATGTTAAGAAAGCTGCTGGCAAGAAGATCGTCAAGATCAACAAGAGTCAATGGTTGAACATCAAAGACGTTGTAAAGGATTAATTAAAAGCTAAAAATTTGTAAGCTTGCATAATGAATACCATGTCAAAAGCCGTGAAAGTAAATTACTTTTACGGTTTTTAATTTTCTTTTTCTGGCCAGATTTGTTGTACGTCTTTAAAAATCTCAAGCCATTTTTGAGCAACTTCCATGCAATTCAGCTGAACTATGGTATCAATCATTGCCAATACAGGCTGTGCGTTGAGAGTGTGGCAGTAGTCGATAATTTTTTGTAAAAGGGTCAATGTTAAACTAAAGAACATGAGATAGAAGGGAAGTTCTATCTTTTTTAATTCATTAAGAATTTTTTGAGCGTAATCTAGCTTCTTTTTGAAAACTAAGGCAATAACTGTATCAGATAAACCACCTATGAAAATGGTGGTGTTTTCGTTCAAACTTTCTGTAGGATGAAAGTTGTGAATAATTCGCAGAGCAATTTGATAGCCGATTTTAGAATTTAGCAAAAACGGTGAGTTAGCAAAGAGCAAGATATTGTATTTAGACCAAACGGTGTTGTGAAGCAGGTATGAACCGATTCGATTAATGTCTGCAGGTGTTAGATAGTTTTTACCAGTCATGAGAAATAATTGATTGCAGACAAGAATGATGTTTTTGAGTTCGAGAATATTTTTGGTGGCGTGATAATGGTTTAGCTGCTCCTGAACAAATTTTTCGAGTACCTTTGTATCATTGTCTTTAATGGCCGTTATAATGTCGTCTGGCAATGTAAATTCTGTTTTCATTGCAGCGTAATGCGTGAATTCGTCAAGCGTAATGTTGCTGCGCCTGAGTAATGCAATGGCGGTGCTAAACTCAACTTCTACCTGATTGTTTTCCCAGCGTGATAACTTGGAGATTGAACAAATACCCTTGCAGGCTTCAGTTTGAGTGATTTCTTGATCTTTGCGCAATTGTTTGTAAACTGAACCATATTTGAACATAATTTTTTACCTCGATTTGCAGATCTGCAAATTTCCCGCATTTTTCGTCATTATCCTGCGATACTAGCCTCAAGTAAAATACAGGAGGACAAAAAATGATTTACAAATATTCTTCACATGCAAAATTCATTATGTTAACTATTTTAGGCTTGATTGCTAGTACACAACAAATCATTTTTGCATATATGGTACAGACATTGACCAATGTTGGTACGCAAAGAAGGTTTGGCGATTTAGCACAATTTCTAGTTATTGTTATTGGGGCGTTTATTGCGACTTTTATTGCTTCGCTGATTTTCAATCGGTTAAAAACAAGTGCTATTCAAGAGACTAATACGACGCTGCGAGCTGGTATTTTAAAGGGGATGCTGGGTCAGACTAGCGAAGAAAATACTGCTAGCTTAGGCTTTTTAACTACAGATTTTAAACTGCTGGAAACTAATCGTTTTGATGCCGAAATTGAAATAATGATGCAGGCCTATATGATTGTCTTTGCGCTAGGGTATGCTTTATGTGTTAATTGGTTAGTTACATTATTATTTTTAATCGGTTCATGTTTGCCGATGCTGGTTTCTAATTTATTTCAAAAGAAGATTCAAACTGCAGCAGAAAATTGGACAACTGCTAATGATAAATATGTTAGTCATATTAAAAACTTTCTGGCTGGTAGCACAACATTAAATTTATACAACAAGCGCGATAATGCGGTTAAGAAAAATCAAGTTTTGATCAATCAATTAGAAGATGCTTTGCGTAAAATGAACTTACTCAATCTAGATACTAGTTCTTGGATTAACTTGATTGCTAGTTTATTTACGTTCTTAACCCCATTCTTAGTGGGAATTTACATGGTGGTTAAGGGTCAAACTACTTTAGGTGCCTTATTTGCAATCGTTCAACTGTCAAATTCATTTCTTAATCCAATTTTGACTATTTTAGAAGATCGAAACAAATTATCAACAACTAAGAAAATTGTCGCTAAGGCAGAAAAATATATTGCCAAGGGCAAGGTTGAAAAGAAAGAGACCAATTATAATTTTGCAAAAATTCAAGTAGAAGATCTTGATCTTACTAGAAAAGGTAAAGAATTAGCTAATCAAATTAACTTTGCAGTTGTAAAAGGTCAAAAAGTTGCAGTTATTGGACCATCTGGTGTAGGTAAATCAACGTTATTACAATTCCTATTAACCGGAAAGCATGGTCATGCCAAGGAAATATTGCTTAACGATAAAAAGCAAAAGCCAGGCTCGTTTACAGATTTATTCGCTTATGCTAGCCAGTCCCCAGTAATTTTTGCCGATACCTTGTGGTTTAATCTCACTTTAGGTGCAAATATTTCCCGGGAAAAGGTGAGCGAGGTGTGCCAAAAATTAGGCTTGGATCAAATTATTGCTGAAAAGGGCTGGGACTATTCCTTGGGTGATAATGCGGATCAATTGTCTGGGGGACAGCTAGCTAGAATCGAACTAGCACGGGCAATTTTGGCCAATAGATCGATTTTGCTACTAGATGAAATTAATGCATCCCTTGATAAGAAGACATCAGATCAAATTCATAATTACTTGTTAAACTCAAACCTTACCTTTATTGAAGTAATTCACCACTATGAACCAGCAGATTTGAAAAAGTATGATCAAGTAATCGAATTAAATTAAAGATAATAAAAAAATCCAGCCTTGACTGGATTTTTTTGCTTACATAAATTCTGTAGAATTCTGTTGCTTTTTAATAAAGTAATTCAAGATAAACGGCGAAATAACTGTAGTAACGATAATTACTAGGATCAGACTTGAATAAATATCCTCAGGGAAGAGATGGTGGTTAATTCCGATTTGCGCTACAATCAGTGCAACTTCACCACGTGATACCATTCCAGCACCGACGATATTGCCTTCATTCTTATTGAAGCCAAAGATTTCGCTGGAGTATTTTCCGGCCCAGAATTTTGATAAAATAGCTAAAACGGTCATAACGATAATGAACCAGATATCCTTGAAAAAGCTGGCAAAAGTCATTGAAAGACCGATATCAGCGAAGAAGACGGGGATGAAGACAGAGTAGCCGATTGCGGAAACAGAAGAGTGGACTTCTTTGTATTGTGGTGTTTGACGAATTGCTAAACCACCGAAAAATGCACCAACAACAGCTGAAAGACCAACAAAATCAGCGGCCCAAGCCATGGTTAAGGCTAAAACCAATGAACCGATAACGACGGAATAGTCAACGTCGATTTTTTCAGAAGCTTTCATAAAGTATGGCGCAACAAATTTAAAAATCAGCCAAACAACTACGAAGTAAACTACTTCAATCAAGATATTAAGCAAAAAGTTATTAGTTAAGCCGCTCTTGCCACCTTCATGACTGAATGTAGTGAATAGACTCAGAACAACCACGGCTAAGATATCGTCAACTACGGCAGCACCTAAAATGGCTGTGCCGGCACGGGTGTGCAGTTGGTGTGCTTCTTGCAGCACCACAACGGAGATAGAAACGCTAGTTGCTGCAAAGACAATCCCGATAAAGAGTGCTTCAAGAGGGCGCATGCCAAAGAAGTAACTGGCTAAGCCCATGAAAACAACGGGGAGGATAACGCCGACTGTGGCGACAGTAAAGCTTAGCTTGAAGTATTTTTTTAATAAATCTAGATCGCTCTCAAGCCCAGCTAAGAACATCAGCAGAATAACCCCGAACTCGGAGAATAGACTGATGATATCATTTGGCTTAACCCAATTTAAGATAGCTGGTCCCAGTAAAATTCCTGATAATAGTTGTCCAATAACTGCAGGCATATTGAAGCGGGCGAATAATTGCCCCAGCAAAACTGTAGTTAAGAGGATTAAGATAAGTTGTCCTAAAAAATGCATATTTTCCCCTTCTGTAAAAAAACAAAAAACTTTCAAGTGCTTCCTGACCCAAAGAAGCGAATCTTGAAAGTTTTTATTGTGATAAAAACCCAACCACTAAAAATTATTTAGTTGAGTATAATTTTAATAGTTTTTTAACTTAGATGCAAATTGAACTAGTGCAGTGCTACGCATAATTATGTATGAAAAAAGGCTCCAGAACCAAATCGATTCTGGAGCTTCTTTACATCTTATTAATATCTAATTTATTTTTCTTCCAAACCAAATTGCTTATCACTAGGTTTAGTCTTAGCAAGTAAACCTAAGCTGATCGTAATCATGTCGACTACTTCTTGCAAAATAGCGCCCCAGAAGGCTGGGATAACACCAGTGAAGGCAATCAATTCAATGATAATAACGACACCAATTGCAGTTAAAACATCGATATTAGCAACCTTCATTGTGTGTTTAGAAATAGCGACTGCATCGTTAACTTTAGAAATATCGTTAACCATGATAACAGCATCGGCACTTTCACTGGCAGCAGTAGCACCTTTAGCCCCCATGGCAATACCAACATCTGCGGCAGTTAAACTAGGCGCGTCGTTAACACCATCACCAGTCATAACGACAGGACGTAGGTGCTTTGGCACATCTTTAATAGCTTGAATCTTTTGTGATGGCAAAAGTTCTGAGCGGACATCAGTAATGCCGGCTTCTTTGGCAACCTTTTCTGCGACTTGCTTGTGATCACCGGTAAGCATCATGATATCTTCTGCACCTTGACGACGAAGACGTTCAATAGTCTTAGGACTCTCTGGACGCATCTTATCTTTCAAAGTGATGTAGCCAGCAAACTTACCGTCAACTGAAACGTAAACAGCAGTTGAAGTGACGTTTAATTTTTCATGACCTGGCGCAACAAAGGATAACTTACCAACTTTAACGTGTTTGCCATCAACATCACCTTCAACACCTTGAGCGGTAGTTTCCTTAAGGTTAGTTACGGGATGAATTAAATCCTTGTCAGTAGCCTTAACTAGAGAACTAGCGATAACGTGACTTGACTGTTGTTCAACACTGGCAGCTAAGCTTTGCAATTCTTTTTGATCAAATGATTTGTCATCAGTAACGACTTGGTCAACGATCAATTGGTTTTCAGTCAAAGTACCAGTCTTATCAAAAGCAAAGGTCTTAGCGCGAGCCAACTTCTCTAGGGTTGGACCAGACTTAACAATAATATGGTGAGCTGACATTGAACTCATCCCTGATACCAAAGCAACAGGAGCAGCGATCAACAGTGGACATGGAGAAGCAACAACCATAACTTCCGCAAAGCGAGTTGCATCCCCAGACACAGCCCAAGCGACACCACCAATAATCAAAGATATAACGGTAAACGGAATGGCGTAACGGTCAGCCATCTTAACGAACTTAGCAGGTTGAGCTTGTGAAGACTTAACTAACGCAACAATAGACTGATATTCTGAGTCCTTAGCAGCCTTAGTTACCTTCATCTCTACCGCTACATCACCGTTCACTGAACCGGACATTAAGTCGTCGCCAGGGTTCTTGGTCACAGGAACTGATTCACCAGTTAATGAAGATTGGTCGAAGCTTGAAGTGCCCTTAACGATTTGACCATCGACAGGAACTTGTTGACCTGGCTTGATCAAAACAGTATCACCGACCTGCAGGTCATCAACCTTAACTTCGGTGATCTTCCCGTCAACTAACTTGTTGGCGATACGTGGCGTTTTATCAAGCAAGGCACGTAATTCCTTGTTGGCTTGACCAGTTGCGTAATCTTCCAGCGTTTCACCACCGGTCATCATTACCAAAATCATCCATTCAGCCCATACATCACCAATCAATATGGTAGAAACAACAGCGATAACAGCCAGGATGTCTACGCCGTAACGGCCTGTCTTCCAATCGTGGAAAATTTCCAATAGTAAAGAAATTGCCATCAAGATACCAATGATATCAATAATGATGGCATGAACTGGAAATTGAAGATTCCCGATTGAGAAGAGGCTCTTTGAATGCAATGCAAATTGGCTAATTAATCCAACTGCACCAGCAATCAAAACGACAATAAACTTCCATTGACGTTTTAAATTTTTCATAATTGCCCTCCCAAAAATACAAACATATCTGTCTACCGCTTAATTCTAACATTCTTTATTGGTCTGGACACATTTTTGCTCAATAAATGTTGGAGTTAAAAAAAGCAGCCTTAAAGGCTGCTTGGAGGTTATTTTATTCGTTTTGTTTCGTAGTGTTTGTCATAAGTGTGAACTACATAGTTAAATGCCTTAATCCATTCGCGTCTAGTAAGTAGTCCCTGAAACACGCCGCGATCATCAACAACGGGCAAGAAAGCATTATTGATTAACAGATGCAGTTGCGTTTCTAGGGTAGTTTCAACGAAGTTTATTTTATCAAACTTAGTTTGCATTACATCTTCGACCTTTAATTTATCCAAAGGGGCAGTGGAAATCTCATCAGTCGTCAGCATCTTGTCCGTAATCATTGCCAAACTAAGCAGGCCAACGACTCGTTTTTCTTTGTCTAAAACTGGAATTTTTGAATATTTAACCTTAGTCAAAATCAAAAAGGCATGATAAAGAGGATTGTCTGCTTGGACAAAGGCAATTCGGCTAGCAGGGATTAAAAATGAACCAGATTTTTCTTCTATTAAATGTTTGATTGATGGTGAAAACATAGCGGCACCTCATTTCTACCTTAATTATACAGAAAAAAGTGCTGAAAAAGGAAAAGGCCCGCAAGTTTTTGCGGACCTTATTAGTTTCATCTACTTTGGAGGAGTAAGAATGAATGAAATAAAAAAGTGGGAGTATTGTAGCAAGTTTCTACCACCTTGCTACGATTTATATAATACTGGGTAAATGTGAAGTAAAAATGTTCAAATTATTATGAAAAGGTAAAGATTTACTTGAGAAGAAATTAAGACATAAGAAAAGCTCACGCAACGCACGTGAGCCGAAAGGGATAGATATGAAATTGACTAATTGGAGTAAGTCAATTCTTTTTATTTTCATTATTTACTTGGAGGAGTATGAATGAAAAACAAAAAAGTTGAGTTGTAGTAGAGGAATTGTTCTCCCTCACTACACTTAATAGTATAACCTTAATTTGTGAAAAAAGTGTGACGAATGTGCTTTATTTGCAAAAAAAATTATCTTTTTAGTAAAAATTGCTTATAGCAAAGGGCTAAAAGCAAAAAAATAATTATTTTTCGCTATAATTAGGTGCATAGCAAAACAAAAATGAGAAAGGAGTAATCTTTTGAAGAAGTTTGGTAAAAGAATCTTGCGCTTCTTTTTAGTGCTTCTTCTTTTAGCAGGAGTTGGAACAGGGGGCTATTTCGGTTACCAATGGTGGCAGAAGCAGGAGATGATTCGGCAACGGCCAAAGGAAAAACTTGCTAAAGATGGGACAAATACTAGTCCTGCTTGGCATAATTTCTCTAATTATCAAAAGGCATTGCGTGAAAAATATTCCTTTATTAATAAGGTATCTAACTACGTTCCACCACGCACGTGGGATGGAAAAGACTTTGTTTTACCAGGACTGCTGGCGACCAAAAGCTATGATTTTAAAACTAAAAAGGTAAATACAGCTACTGCGATGACACCGCAAGGGATTACTATAGCTGGTAAGTATATTTTGTTAACTGCCTATGATGGGGAACACGAACATGCTTCAGTCGTCTATGTTTTGGACAAAAAGACGGGTAAATATCTCAAGACAATTCAAGTAGCAGGGCGGCCGCACTTAGGTGGCATTGCTTATGATCCGGTTGCTAAAAATATTTGGGTAACTGGATCAATGGGAAAGTCATCGGCGCTAGCTGCTTTTTCGATAGCGGAATTAAAGTCTTACAAAGCCGGTAGCCAAATACCGATTAAATATAAGTATCAAATTGCGATTCCAGCGGTTGAAAAAGCCTCAACTGTAACCTATTATGATGGTCAACTGTTCGTAGGCTTCTTTAACATGTATGGTCGCGGCAAGGTTGCAGCTTATACAATTGCACGTAGCGGTAAAAATCGCGGCTCGATTACTAATAATGAAGTTAAATCCGTTACAGGAACGCTACGCTGGTCCGATCCAACTGGTGAAACGTCAATGGATAAGCAAATTCAGGGGATTGCTATTTATCAAAATAAGATCTTTTTGAGTCAATCTTATGGTAGTGGTGATTCAAAGCTTTATGTTTTTCCCACCTCAGCTTTGAATGCTCTGGACGAAAAAAATGCGGAGTTGGTGATTACCATGCCACCGTATTTAGAACAAATTACTGCTTATAAAGGTCAACTGCTTTGTGTATTTGAATCTGGGTCAAAGATCTATGCTAGACCAGAGATCGTCGTTATGGACCGTATTTTATCGATGAATATAAATGCATTGTTTGGTAACTAATCAAGAAAGGAACAAATAAAGAAAAATGAAGATTGACTACCGGAAAAGAGAGATTTTTCTTTTACGTTTTTCAGGCTGGTTTTGCTTATTTCCAGCAACAACGTATTTGTATTTGTGGCAAAGCACGCATTTAGTCTTTTGTTTAGGCGAAGTGGTTATCATTGCATTATTTGCGGCATTTTTGTTGGCAACCGCGAAAAGTGAGATGTGGGCTAAACCACAAAATGTAATGCGTTTGATGATTTTTGCATTAATTTTTGTGGCAATTATTATCTTTATTCCATTATTTTTTGCTTATCGGGATTGCAAGAGACAACAGTAAAGAAAACGCATTCGCAATTTGAAACAAATAACTGAAGATTTAAGAAAAAGTTTAAATTTGTTAAAATATAAGCTGTTAGTGCATTTGTTGCCACTATTTGTAGTAATATAGGGCAAAGACAAAAGTAAGATTACCTAAGGGAGAAAAAATGAATAAAAAGACGAAGGTTGATTCTCGAGGCAAACGTATTGGTATGTTTGTTTTGAAAACAATTATTTATTTCGGAATCCTGATGGCTCTTATCTATTTATATGAATATAGTGGACTTACATCTGTTCACTTCATTTATAACGAATTTTAAGGTAGGTGCTGTCACATGATTCAAGATGTTATTAAGAAAATTGATGAGATCGCCGCAAATGAACCAGAGCGGATTGTTTACGACTATCTCGGTGAAACTAATACGTACGGTGACCTTAAGCAACGTTCTAATGCATGGGCACATAAGATTGCCAGCTTAGACATTCCAAAAGATGCTCCAATTATGATTTGGGGTGGACAAACTTTTGAAATGATTGCTAGTTTTTTAGGTTGTGTAAAATCAGGTCACGCTTATATTCCGATCGCTAGTTACTCTAATGCGGAACGTTTAACGATGATTCAAGACGTTTCCAAATCACCACTAGTTTTGGAAATTGATCCATTACCAGAGGTCGATTTAACTGAGGTTAAGGTACTTAAGGCAAGCGAAGTTGAAGACGGCGACTTTGAAGTCAATGAAAAAGACTTCGTTGAAGGTGATGACAACTACTACATTATCTTTACCTCAGGTACTACTGGTAAGCCTAAGGGTGTACAAATTAGTCATGATAATTTACTTAGTTTTGTTAACTGGGAATTGTCAGACTTCAATTTGCCAGAACATCCAAGTTTCTTGGCACAAGCACCTTACTCATTTGATTTATCAGTAATGAGTCTTTACCCAGCACTTGTTTCTGCTGGTAAGTTAGTAGTTTTACCACATGATGTTACCCAAAACTTCGGTAAGTTGTTCCAAACTTTACCGAAGATGCAATTTAACGTTTGGGTATCAACTCCGTCATTTGCACAGATGTGCTTCTTGGACAAGACTTTTGATGCAGAACACCATCCAGACTTAAGTCATTTCTTGTTCTGTGGTGAAGAATTGCCACACAGTGAAGCTGAGATGCTTAAGAAGAAGTTCCCAGATAGTCATATTTTCAACACCTATGGTCCAACTGAAACAACAGTTGCTGTTACTCAAGTTGAAATTACTGATGAAGTTCTTAAAAAGTATGACCGTTTGCCAATCGGTAAGGTTAAAGAAGACACTAAGATTACAATTGATACTTCTAAGGGTGATAAGCCTGGTGAAGGTGAAATTATCATTAGTGGTCCTAGTGTTTCTAAAGGATATATGAACAATCCTGAAAAAACGGAAGCTGCCTTTTTCCATGAAGATGGTGCTGAGTATCGTAGCTACCGGAGTGGGGATGCTGGTTTCTTTGATGGCGATATGCTATTTTACCGCGGTCGAATTGACTTCCAAATCAAGTTCAACGGCTACAGAATCGAGCTTGAAGAAATCAATTTCTACTTAACTAAGAACAAGTTTGTCCGTTATGGCGTTGCGGCTCCTAAGTACAATAAGGATCATACCGTTAAGCAGATCGTTGCCGAAATCGAATTAAAAGAAGGCGTTCGTCGTCAATATTCTGACGCTGCTTTAACTAAGATGATTCGTGAAGACTTAGCTAAGAATATAATGCCTTACATGATTCCACAGCGTTACATCTACCAAGATGCATTACCTATTTCACAAAACGGTAAGGTAGATATTAAGGCGGTAATTAAGGAGGTTAATAAGTAGTGAATTTTAATTTCATTAACTTACAGCCTTACTCAAATCCGCAATACTTTGTCTATCTGATGATTGCTTTAATTCCGATTATCGTTGGGCTATATTACGGTCATCGACTCAAGACATATGAAGCAATTTTTTCAATTGTTTTCTTGTTCTTGATTTTTGATGGTGATCACTGGGAGCAAGGGGTTAACCTGTTAATCTGGTTGGTTTACGAATTTGCCTTAACCTTTGCTTATCAGTATTATCGTCACCACGGTAAAAATAAGACTTGGATCTTTAGTTTGGCTGTGATTTTGGCAATTATTCCATTAGCCGCAGTTAAATATTTGACCGCTTTTCCTGATAACTCAATTGGCTTTGTCATTGGTTTCTTGGGAATCTCATACGTAACCTTTAAGACAGTACAAGTTATTATGGAAATGCGTGATGGGGCAATTAAGAAGGTAGATCCGATTACTTATGCAAGGTTCTTACTCTTCTTCCCAACTATTTCTTCAGGTCCTATTGACCGTTACCGTAGATTTAAAAAAGATTATGATAAGGTACCTACGCGTGATGCATACATTACAGATATGCAGTATGCTGTTAGATACTTATTCCAAGGCTTTTTATATAAATTTATTATTGGTTGGTTCTTCGGTACTTATTGGCTACCAAAAATCAGTGTCGCTGCTTTAGCCGTGGGTAATGCAAACGGCGGCTTGAAATTGTCATGGTGGCTTGTAGCTTACATGTATTGTTACAGTATGTATCTATTCTTTGACTTTGCAGGTTATTCATTGTTTGCTGTATCAATCTCATACTTTATGGGAATTCATACACCAATGAACTTTAACAAGCCATTTATTTCTAAGAACATTAAGGATTTCTGGAACCGTTGGCACATTACCTTATCATTCTGGTTCCGTGATTACATCTACATGCGATTCACTTTCTTTGCAATGAAGAAAAAATTGTTCAAGAATCGAATTAGATTATCACAAGTTTCTTACTTCCTGTTGTTCTTAATCATGGGTTTCTGGCACGGCTTAACGTGGTATTATATTGTTTATGGTATCTTCCACGCTTCAGCCATTTGTATTAACGATATGTGGCTTAGATTTAAGGGAAAGCATAAGAAGCAAATTCCATCTAACAAGTTTACTAAGTGGTTCGCCATTTTCTTAACTTTCAATGTGGTATGTTTCAGTTTCCTGATTTTCTCTGGTTTCCTAAGCCAACTATGGTTCGGCTGGAAGTAGAATAAGTATTGAGTTGTTTTTTTGAGAGGTATTAATTATGGATACAAAACAAGGCGTATTAGACATTTTAAACGATTTAACTGGTGAAGACTTATCAGACCAAATGGACGAAAACATCTTTGACAATGGTTTGATGGACTCAATGGCAAGTGTACAAATGCTTTTGAGCTTACAAGAAAAGTTTGATATTGATGTTCCTGTTTCAGAATTCAACCGTGAAGAATGGGACACTCCAAACAAGATTGTGGCAAAGGTGGACAGCTTAGAAAATGAGTAATAAACGCCGGCTGTGGCAAATCTTTGGCCCAGTTCTTTGCGCTTTTATCCTTTTGTTAGTTGTTTTCCTGATTCCTTGGGAAAGAACTTTTTCTAAGCAAACAATCTATGAAGCTGCTGCTTCACAAAATACAACTGTCTTTAAGGGCAGCACAATGAAGCAGGAAGCTTTTGAAGATGGCTACGTGCCATTTTATGGTTCAAGTGAGTTGTCAAGATTCGACCCACTTCACCCTAGTGTAATTGCGGAAAAGTATCATAGAAACTACCGTACATTCTTATTAGGTGGACCGGGTAGTCAATCTTTGGCTCAGTTCTTGGGGATGCAAGGAACAGCTAAGCAGCTTAGAAACAAGAAGGCTGTTGTGATCATTTCACCACAATGGTTTACTAAGCGGGGTCAAGATCCTAATGCCTTTGCATTGTATTATTCACCATTGCAAGCATGTAATTTCTTGCTCAGTGCGAAAAATAATAAGACTGATCGTTATGCCGCTAAACGTCTGCTTGAAATGCCAAACGTAAAGGGCGAGATCAAGAATAGCCTTAAGCAAATTGCTCAAGGTAAGAAGCTAACTAGCTTTGAAAGATTTTATCTTGAAAATCGTCGCCGGACATTGGTTAACGAAGATAACTTCTTCAGTTCATTCCAATTGCGCGACCGAGTTGAGAAGATCCAAAAGAGAGCTAAGGTTTTACCTAACAAGTACTCTGTAGCTGCTTTGAATAAGGTGGCTGAAGAGCAAGCTGCAAGTCATACTAATAACAATAATCTTGGCATTGACAACACTTTCTTTAGAACTCGTTTGCCTAAGAAGGTATTGAAACGATTGAAGGGCAGTCAACGAGACTTTGATTATGTTCATTCAGTTGAATATGGTGATTTCCAGTTGATGTTGGAACAATTTGCTAAACAACATACCAATGTTTTATTCATTATTCCACCAATTAATGGTAAGTGGATGAAGTACACTGGTTTATCCAGCAAGATGTACCAAGAATCTGTTGCTAAGATGGAACACCAATTGACTAGCCAAGGCTTTGAAAATATTGCCGATCTATCAAGACGTGGCAATGAGAAGTACTTCATGCAAGATACTATTCACCTCGGCTGGAAAGGATGGGTAGCAGTTGATCAAGCTGTTCGTCCATTCATGAAGGAACCTAATAAGCGTTATGACTATGATATGTCTAACTACTTCTACTCCAAGAAGTGGCAAAACAAGGATAACGTTAAGCGAGTTGATTTAAGCAATAAAGACCGTTTAAAAGCGGAGTAGTGCGCCAGGCTATTGACCATGTGGGCGTTAAAGGCTCAGTTTTGGTAATAAATCATGGTAAAGTTTTGCTTAACTATGCGACAGACAATAAACCTGACACTAGCTATTTGATTAATTCGGTTCAAAAGTCGATGACGGCTGCAATGGTAATGCACGAGGTTGAAAAGGGAAAGTTAAAGTTAAGTGATAAGCTTGCTAAATTCTATCCTAATGTAGAAGGCGCTGATTCTGTTAAGATTAGTAACTTAATTAATATGACGTCAGGTCTTGATTTGCAAACGGATCAGCAACTAGGTACGCCTGAGTTTATCTCTGATGAAGCGAACATCAAGCATGATGCACAATATACTGTGTTTGATGCTAGCAAATTAGGTAAGTGGCACTATACTTCAGTAAACTATATTTTCCTTTGTGGAATCTTGTCCAAGCTTGAGAAAAAGTCATACGAGCAATTGTTCCATGACACATATATCAAGCCACTGAAGCTAACCCATAGTGAGTTCTTGTGGTCAGACAAGGCTAAGTTATTGGCTAGTCATTGGGTACCAGGCTATGAAATGCGTGAGGGTGAATATGTCAAAGTGAACCATGCTAAAGCCGTTAAGGATGCTCACAATGAGCTGGGTGCTGGTTCAATCGTAATGTCTAACGCAGATTTAGCTAAGACCATGCAGTATATTCTTGCTGGTAAGATTTTGACTAACAAGAGTAGAAAAGTTCTGTTCAAGGGTCAGGCTCCTAGCTATTACAATGGTGGACTTTATAATTTAAAGCATTATAAAGCTGCTAATGGTGCTGGTGAAGGGTATTATACCTTTATGCGGGCAACTAAAGATGGCCAGAACATGATCATTTTGCAGGATAATCATACTGCTTCTGGTGAGTTTAAAAAGATTAAAAAGAAGATCAATCGTGCAATGACGATGATGCTTGAATTTTAGTAATGAAGAAGACGAGGTTTAGACCTCGTCTTTTTTATCCGTAAATTTTGGTATCCATTCCGCTAATTCAACCCGTCTTTTTGCTTGTTTTTTAGGTAGTTGAATGCTAAAATCTATCATGTACCGTCGCTATTAGTAGTCATTTTCTCCGGTAGCGAAAATGTTATCTTCTATATGTGGTCAGAGTGGCGGTCAACACTGTGTGAGCCTAGTTCCGATGTTGGTGGAATTAGGCTTTTTTGATGTCCTTTTAATTGATTCTGCCCTGATTTTAGGCGACAATACTCATGATTAGAAAAGTGAGGAGGAGAGAAAATGGCTACTACAAGAAAAGAATTAAAAGAACAAGCTAGAGACCAGTTACGTGGTAACTGGGGCTGGGCAGTTTTGCTGTCATTTGTTGGCTGGCTAATCGTTTATATTTTGACCGATATCGAAAACTTTTTTGAAAAGGGCGAAGATATCGTGTACGGTATTGTCCGCCGCTTCGGTAACAATGCTGAATTGATGTACCTAGACAAAGTAAGAGTTAATCCTTTTGCATGGCTGATTACTTTGGTAGTTTCAGTTGCAATTGGCTTAATCACATGGGGCGTAATTTATACTATCTTGCATTTTAGAGATAGTGGTACTAAGGAAAATGTTCTTTCAGGTATCTTTAGTCCATTTACCAGAAACTTTAAGAGTAACTTTTTAACTTATATTTTATATGAAATTTTTCTTATTTTGTGGACTTGGTTACTGATTATTCCAGGGCTGATCAAGGCTTATTCATATGCAATGACACCATATATCTTGCGTGACATGCTAGATAGTGGTCATGAGCCGACTGCCACAGAAGCTATCAGTGCCAGCCGTAAGTTGATGGATGGCCATAAGATGGACTTGTTTATTTTTGATTTAAGTTTCATCGGCTGGTGGCTACTTGGTATTATTTCCTGCGGGATCGGTTTATTGTGGGTTAACCCATATTACCGTCAAGCTAAGGCTAACTTCTACCGTAACTTAGCTGGTGAACAATTCGCCAAGTAAAAAATTGGATAAAATAAAATGCATCAGGTAATTTCTACCTGGTGCATTTTTTGATGACTTATTTTGCCTTTTTAGTAAAGGTTAGCTGATCTAATGTATTGATTCTTGGCAATCTTGTAGTATTTCTTACCATTGATAGTTTTCTTCTTGCCATGGGTAGTGATAGAAGTGCCCTTCTTAATAGTCTTGCCTGTACGGTGACCAGCCTTGTTGTATACATGAGCCTTCTTCTTTAATACGCGAGCCTTCTTAGGTGCTTGAGAAACAGCGATACCTGATGAAGTAAGAGGTAAAACGTTAATGTTACCGTCAACGTTAAGACCACGCCAGTTGTCAGTAAATTGCCAAATTGAAACACCCTTCATTGATGGGAAGTAGTCAAAGTTAGGATTGTCTACTCGACCTGAAACAGCGTATGCAGCAACCCATAATGAGTTAGGGAATTTGTTAACAACAGAGTTAGTGTTAATGTTGTTTCTTAAAACTGATGAACTAGCGTAAAGAAGTGGCTTGTAACCAGCAGCTTTAACCTTGCTCATGAAGGCATTAATTGCATTAGCAGTAGGATTCTTACCACCATAGATATTGTTGCCGTCACCTGACTCATAGTCACATGCAAGGTATGAGCCAGCACCAAGACCAACAGCCTTAGCTGATGCGATTGCGTAGTTGGCTTCATTTTTAGCAGCAGCGCTATTAGCAGAAAATGTAGCAAAGTGGTAGCCCATTGGCATCATATTCTTAGCGCGGGCACTAGCGATTTGAGCACTAGCCTTAGGATTTCTGTAGCTGGTACCTTCACTTACTTTAACAACAGCAAACTTAGCACCGCTTTTAGCGTGAGCTGAAAGATCAGCACTTTGGTAACTAGCAACATCGATTCCGAGTGAGCGAGCAGCAACTGAAGTGGTAGAAGCTTGGACATGTGCTTGTGGTTGCACGATTGCAGCTGCGGCAACGCCAGTAGTTGAAAGCATAGCAACATAAGCTAATTTAGTGATAATCTTTTTCTTGAATGACAACTTGATTCCCCCGATGAATATTCTTAATACATTATTATTTTTGTCTAATTATGACCTTTAACAGAAACATTTTAAGGATAATAATTAAAGAAGGTTAGGTCAAGGGGTCTAACGTAAAATTAAAGGCTGGGTAACAATATAGTAAATAATGTAACTGATTTGTATTATTAGAGCCGAAAAATTTGTTAAAAAAGGGTAACTAGTTGGTACATATTTCCCACAAAGTTATAAAATCCACGTATAATAAGAAGGCACAATGAGAAACTAACGTAGATTTGAGGCTATTCTATTGAATAAAAAAATCCTATCCGGTTCATTTTGGCTATCGTTTGGTAGCATTGTATCTAGAATTCTCGGGGTTGTTTATTTGATTCCTTGGCTAATTATGCTGGGAAGCTACCACAACCAATTAAACGCACAGGCGCTGTTCAATTCGTCATATACGCCGTATGCGCTGTTTTTATCAATTGGGACGGCAGGACTTCCTTCAGTTATTGCCCGGGAAGTATCGCAATTAAATTCGCAAAATAGATATAAAGACAGTTTGTACATTACCAAATTAGGCTTCGCTATTATGCTGGTCATGGGAATAGCGTGTGGTATTTTGCTTTATGTGACGGCACCAATGATTGCCAAAAATAGTCCAGTGGATTCAGTGGCTAGTGCAACAATTTCTATTCGAGTATTAGTGCCAGCCGTAGTAATTCTGCCATCAATGAGTATGGTTCGAGGTTGGTTTCAGGGAAATAATGATATGAAGCCATATGGGATTTCCCAATTATGGGAACAATTTGCTCGAATTTTGTTTATTTTGCTGGCTACTTTGTTGATTATTGAAGTCTTCCATCATGATTACGTAACGGCGGTTTATTTCAGTGTGTTTGGCGCCTGTGTTGGTGCTATAGCTAGTTACCTGTATCTTTTTGCATATATGCGCAAGCAGTGGGGACATTACCGAGAATTAATTGAAAATAGCGAGCCCAGAGCACTTAATAATGTTTCTCGTAGTTTGCTTAACTTATGGTATGCCTCAATTCCGTTTGTTTTGCTGGGATCGTTCATTACTGTTACGCAATTAGTTGATCAACTTTTGTTTAAACAAATCCTGATTAGCTTCAGTCATATGAGTAAAAGCTATGTTAGTTACTTGTACACAATTTTCTCGGCTAATCCAAGCAAGATTACCACGGTGATTATTTCACTTGCGACAGCCGTTTCTGAGACTAGTCTGCCGCTTTTAGCAGGGCTTAAGTATAAGGCTAATGATAGTCAAGAAAGCATTAGACAGCTGCTTTTAGAGAACTATAGACTACTATTATTTGTCTTGCTTCCGGTTGTTGAACTTGGTGCTTTTGCGGCTTCTCCAATTTATACGGTCTTGTTCTCACACGATAGTTTAGGTGCGTATTATTTGGTTGAAAATATTGTTCAAAGTTTGTTTGCTGGTTTGGTGATGAATTCATTAACACTGCTTTTAGCTTTGAACATGAACAAACTGGCTGTGATCTATATGGTTGAAGGTGTCTTAGTAAAAATAATTCTGCAAGTACCGATGACTATGTTCATGAATGCGGATGGTGCAATTCTTTCAACTGATATTTCGTTCTTACTGGTAATTTGGCTCAGTTATCACAAGCTTAATAAGACATATGGCGTTAAGATGGGGAGTTTGTTGCCGATCATTGTTTCAAACGAGATTTACATTATCCTGCTCTTTGTTTACCAAATTTTATTTGGCTATCGTTTCAACGACTTAGGCCGTGTTGGTAGTTTTGGTTATTTAGCAATCTTCGGTTTAGTCTTTTTAGGCATTTATGTTTTGCTGGCTAATTGGATGAAAACTTCGGAGACGATTTTTGGTAAAAAGATAGGTTATCGATATTATCGGTATAAGCATTTTGAGTAAAGAAATTATCAATTAGTTGTTTTTATAATAAATTATCTTGTAATGAATACTAAAAGCCACCTGCTGTCAAAACAGATGGCTTTTTCCATGATTAGTTATGTTCTAATAATTTCGATTAATATCACCCATGCTGGAACGCATTGCTTCATCAATATACTTAGAAGCTTCGTTATCAGCTTTATTCAGGGCGTCTTGAACATCTTTGTAGTTCATTTGATTAACAAGGTAGAATCTCAAGGCCTTGTTAACTAACTTATTGAAATCAACATTATTAATTTCATCATATTTTTCGATTAATTTATTAACATCACTGTTTAATTCAAAGTGCTTTCTTGGCATGTTTTTTCCACCCTTTTCTATAGTGATTATTATAGCATAACAGCGCTTAATCAATGGAGGACAAGGCATCTAGCATGTTGATTCGCTTGATCTTGTGATGGACAACAATTACTAAAATAGCGGTGATAATAGCGGGAATTAGCGCAGAGAAGACGAAGTTCAACGGGTACATATTCGGATCGAACATCGCGACATCTGGTGGCAAACTAGTGATAATAAAGTGGTGTAGCCACCAACCAAAGCCAAAGCCTACGATAATTCCTAGTGCCGATAAGATGATTGTTTCGCGATAAATGTACATCGTTGTTTCATTATCGTAAAATCCTAGCACTTTGATGGTCGATAATTCGCGAATTCTTTCAGCGACATTGATATTAGTTAAGTTATAGATGACTACTAAGGCCAACATCCCTGAAATTAAAATTAGGATTAGAATGACTTCATTTAGACTACCAGTGAAACTGCTCAGCAATTTTCTATTTGATGAAGTTGAGACAACTGTTTCGATTGCGCCTGTTTTGATCATTTTTTGACTAATATGGCTGATATTTCCTGGGGAATGTTTGGCCATGGTTACTAAATAAGCATTAGTAGTAAATTTTTTGCCAGTTGCTTTGGCATATTCAGCTGGGCTCATAAAGATATAGTGACCAAGATACATTTCGCAGATTCCACTAACTTTGAACTTAAGTAGTTTCCCATGTTCATTTTTTAAGGAAATTGTTGAACCTTTATGAGCGTGCAAGATAGTAGCTAATTTTTCTGAAATGACTACACCATTATTTGACAAAACAAGTTTTTTCTTGCTTTGACGTTCTTGCAAATTGATAGATTTGCTAAAGTTTTTAGTTGATTGTGGCGCAATTAGCATTACATTTTCAGTTGCTCCAGTGCTATCAAGGTGTTTAGTCAATTGTTGATATTGTACAGCAGGAGTTTGCGTAACATCATGGCTAGTAAAAATTTTGTTTAATTTTTGTCGCTCAGTCGTGTTAACATGGCGATTTTTCAAAGCGATGACATCATTTTTTTGTACTTCAGAGTATTGAATATTGCCAATTCCGTGTAGTGAATCACGAATACCAAATCCCATTACTAGTAATCCAGTACAACCAGCAACGCCTAGGATGGTCATCAGCATTCTGCTCTTATAACGGAAAATATTGCGGGCTGTTACCTTAGCTGAAAAGCTCATGTGCTTCCATAAAAATGGAAAATATTCTAGTAAAATACGTGAACCATTTTTAGGTGGTTTAGGTAAAAGTAAAGCTGAAGGCTGTTCACGCAGAGTTTGAGCTAAAGTAATCATTGAAACGACAGTTGTTGCAAGTAGTGCAATCGTCAATGAAATTAATAGTGGTCCCCAAGCAAAATTCAGCTGGTAATCAGTTCCTAAGGTTGAGCTAGCTAAATAGGCCTTGATGATTAAGTTAGGCAAAAAGGTGTAACCTAAGCTAGCCCCCAGAATAACACCTAAAATTGCAGCTGAGGTGCTATAGAGCAAGAACTTAATGGCAATTGCTCCATTACCATAGCCTAGTGCTTTTAGCGTACCAATATTAGTCCGTTCTTCTTCAACAAAACGCATCATTGTAGTTAAGCTGACTAAAGCCGCTACAGCAAACAAGAAAACAGGAAAGACATTAGCCAAAACTTCAACTCGTTCAGAATCTGCTCGATAAGAAGCATAACCCTGACTTTCTTCACGGCTGTTGATTACGTAGTTAGGATAAGCAATTTTAAGCTTGTTTTGTGGTACTTTAATTTGCGCCGGGTTAACTACGATGCCACGTTTAAGTAATTGTTTAGCTGTAGCTTGCCGATATTGCTTTTGATACATGGCCCGGTATTTGTCATATTTGTCGGCTCGATTTTGGTTTAAAGCAGTTTGCAATTTGGTTTGATCGTTATAAACACGGTTGCGGTAAGCTATGCTAAAGGGACTTAAATTGGCGGTATTTTTGAAAATGATTCGGGCAATTTGATAAACTGGTGCGGCGAAGGCGTTATGATTAGCAACCGCAATTCCAGTTAAATGGCCACTGCCAATGTTGGTTTGACCGATTTGATTTTTATCTAAGAACTCACTAGCTTTGACGAAGCCAACGATCTTGTAAGTCTTATTTTTTAAAATGCCAGGTTTATTAAAAGTAATGTTTTGTCCCAAGTGATATTTTTTCTGCAATAAATATGACAGTGCAACTTCTGTTTTATTCTTAGGAAAATGTCCTTTAATCAATTCATAACTTGAAAGATTATCTGACTGAGAAAAGACGCGGAGCGTGTCAGGCTGATTTTTGATTTTAACATCTTGAAAATAGCCGAAGGTAGCTTCTTTTACTTCCGGTAAATTCTGAATAGTAAGGCGATCAGTTGAATTAATGCCATAGTTTGAAGTGACGGTGACGTCAGCTAGGTTATGTTTAGCAAAAAAGTCTGCTCCTGTTGCTCGCATATCAGGACCAGCCATTTTTAAGCCTGTAAAAGCAAAAGTCCCCAGTGCAATTAATAGAATAATGGCGATATAACGGCCAAGTGAATGAATGATTGCTTGCCAAGCATCTTTCCATAGAATAGTTTTTTGCATGTCGCCCACCTACCATTCAATTGTACTGATGTCAGCGGGATGTAGATTATGCTGGACTTTTTGAATACTTCCATCGTGAATACGGATGACCTTATCAGCAATTGGGGCAATAGCGGCGTTATGAGTTACAATCAAGACCGTCGAGCCATTTTGCCGGCTCATATTTTGCAAAATTTTTAAGATTCGTTTGCCTGTTTTATAGTCAAGGGCACCGGTTGGTTCATCGCACAAAAGTAAGGCTGGCTTTTTAGCGATGGCTCGGGCAATTGCCACACGTTGCTGCTCACCGCCTGATAGTTGAGCGGGAAAATTGTTTTCTCGCCGCCCTAGGTCAACATACTGCAAGGCATCAGCGGCGCTCATCGCATCAGGGACAATTTGAGCAGCTAATTCAACGTTTTCTTTTGCTGTTAAGTTGGGAATCAAATTATAAAATTGAAAAACAAAGCCAACGTCGTTGCGCCGATAGGTAGTTAATTCTTTAGCGTTATATTTTGCAATATTTTTTCCCGCTACAATTACATCGCCACTTATATTTGGTTCCATTCCGCCTAAAATATTAAGCAAAGTAGATTTTCCAGCTCCTGATGAGCCGAGAATAATGACTAGTTCGCCTTTATCGATAGAAAAAGTAATGTTCTTATTGGCATAGATGGTTGTGTCACCAGATTGGTAAATTTTAGTATTATTTTTTAAGTTAATGTAAGCCATCATAATCAGCTTTCTAGTATAGATGTATAATTAATAATTGTTTTAATTAACTTTATTCAATCATATTTAGAATAGATAGGTAAAGGAAAATACCATGGTAAACAGAATCACAAATATCTTTCTTAAACTAAGAAGATTGGCAATCTTTAGAATTTTTCAGCGAACGTTGGTTATGCTGATGCCGATCGCGGTAATTGGGGCATATTTTAAGTTGTTCAGAGATGCCGTTTTTTTGCCCGATAGTTTTATTTACAATATTTTTAATTTTGATATCACTTTGCCAGATCGTTTTTGGTATGCGGGAGCATTTGTCAGTCGGGGGATGGTTCGGGTAACCTTCGGCTTATTTGGTATTTATGCGGCTTATTTTGCGGCACGTTATACTGCGCGTTTATACCGTAAAGATTCAACCATGGCCGGGATGACGGCTGTCATCGTTATCATGTTTTGTGCTTATGCCAATAATTTAGCTAATAATGCCAGCGATCATTCACCATTTTCTTCCAGTGTTTTAAAAATTAATGCTGTCTTGCTGGCCTTGTTAATTGGCTATGGTGTAGGGCAAATTTTTCATTGGCTAGGAAAGGAACACAAGCCAGTCGATTTTGAACATGCCGCTAGAATTAAGGAAAGAGCCTGGAATGCGTTTATCCCGACAATATTTGCAATTTTTTGTGGGATAGTTCTGGGGATTATAATTTATGAATTTCAAATCAAATTCTTGAATTCTAGTACTTTTAAAGGCCTAGTTACTCAAATACAGGAATCAAATAATATTTTGTTAATAGCTTTACTGACTATCCCAGTCTTTTTACTTAGCTGGATGGGAATAGGTTATCCTCTAGCTTCTTTGTCAACTACTTCTAATAGTATTTCAGCAGCAGCTAACTTAAATTTTGCCTTAAAACATGGGAGTGCTTGGAATGTGCCATATAAGTATTTGGGTAGTTCTTTGTTTTATCCTTATGCAGAAATGGGTGGTGCGAGTATTGTTTTAGCGATGATTGTAATTATCCTAATTTATAGTAAAAATAAGGATAGTGAAAATATTGCCAAGGTTAACCTGCTTCCAGCAGCTTTTGGCTCAACTGGAGGCATGATGGTCGGGATGCCGATTATTTTAAATCCATTGTTACTGCCGGCGATTGTGATTATTCCAATTATTAATATTCTACTAGCCGCTGGAGCAATTTTTTGCCATTTAATTCAACCTTGTGCTTACCCCGTTTTAAGTGGGACACCAGGAATTTTGGTCTCTTTCTTTGGTTCTAATGGTGACTGGAGCAACTTGGTATTTTCTATTTTGTTATTCATTTTAGATATAATAATGTTTATTCCAACTATGAAATTAGGTTTGCGACTTGAAAGGGGACTAAAGGATTATGAAGAAAAGAATGATTAATTTAGTTCAAAATCCTAATTTTAAATGGTTGGCAATCGTCTTAGTCTTATTAGTAGCTTTGGCTATTCCGGGTTATTCTTGGATGAAGGCTGATAACCACGCTAGAGCTGAAAGACGCAAATCGCTTTTGTCACCAGTAATTATGATTCCAGGTTCTAGTGCAACGACTGAACGTTTTAACCAATTAGTGAAGCAGCTAAATCAGAACACACCGACTAAGCATAGCGTGCTTAAAATTAAAGTTTCAACGAATGGAACGCTGTCATATTCAGGCAAAATTAATAAAAACGACAACGAACCTTTCATTATTGTCGGTTTTGAAAATAATCACGATGGTTATAGCAATATTAAGAAGCAAGCCAGCTGGTTTGATCAAGCCTTTTATGCCTTATCAGAGAGCAATAAGTTTAATAATTTTAAAGCCTTTGGGCATTCTAACGGTGGCTTGATCTGGACCTATTGGTTAGAACATTACTACTGTTACTATTCTGATGAAATTAAAATCAAACGTCTGATGACGCTAGGAACGCCATATAATTTTGGTGAAAAAAATATTAATCATAAAACGCAAATGCTAGAAAACTTTATCAAGAACAAAGATAAACTACCGAAAAACTTGATTGTTTATTCCTTATCTGGTGGAAAAAATTATGAGTCTGATGGAATTGTACCAGAAGCTAGCGTAGCAGCCGGAAAATATATTTTTCAGAATCAAGTCAAGAGCTATACTGCAATGACAGTAACGGGTGTAGAAGCGGATCACTCGGATTTACCTCAGAATAAGCAGGTAATCAAAGTAATTAAACAGTATTTGCTTGAGCCGAGAAAGTTGAGCGAACCGCAAAATACTGGACAAGCAAAAGGGCAATAATAGAGGTAGGCAGAAATAGTTTATGGTAATAAACTTATTCTTATCTGTGGAAAACTTCCTTAAAGTTCAACAGTTTTAAGCAAAATAATCATCAATTTTTGCCCATCTTAAGAAATTCTTTATAATTTGTGAAGCACTACAAATGTTTATATTACAGCATTTGTAGTGCTTTTTTAAATAAAAATCACAAAAATAAAGGAAAATGTGTAAAACTTTTATTTTTTAGCTTGCAATCTGTGGATAACCTGCTATACTATTAAATGTAATGAGTTAGCACTCGATAAGCTAGAGTGCTAAAGACGTAAATTTGAGATAGGGAGTGTTGCACATATGGCATACTTTGACAATGATTTTGATAACTTATTTAACGAATTGAATAGCTCATTCTTTAATGACGACTTTGGTAGCAGAAGAAATAGCAAAGGTAATTCAGGTTCAATTCCAATTAATTACTCCAGCAGCATGGGTGCTGCACCACAAACCATTCAACAGAACCCACAACAACCCAATGAAAAGCCAATTGGTGTTGACTTAGTTGAGGAAGCTAAGAACAATAAATTTGACCCAGTAATTGGCCGTGACGAACAGATTGATAACGTAATTGAAATTCTTTCAAGACGTAAGAAGAATAATCCTGTTTTAATCGGACCTGCTGGTGTTGGTAAGACTTCTATTGTAGAAGGTTTAGCTGAAAGAATTGCTTCAGGCAATGTACCAGCTAAAATGGCTAACATGCATATCATTTCAGTAAATATTAATGACATGGTTGCTGGTTCAAGTCTTCGTGGTAGCTTTGAAGAAAGATTAAAGAAGGTTATCGATAAGGCCAAAAGCGATCCTAACATTGTTTTATTCATCGATGAAATTCACAACATCGTTGGTGCTGGTTCTACTGATTCAGAAAACAACAATGGGGATGCAGCTAACATCTTGAAGCCAGCTTTGGCAAGTGGTCAATTGAAGTTAATTGGTGCTACTACTACTAGTGAATTCCAAAGAATTGAAAAAGATCCAGCTTTATCACGTAGATTCCAAGCTGTTCAAGTTCCAGAACCATCTACTGATGTAGCTGTTAAGATTTTGGAAGGCTTAAAGAAGAAGTACGAAGACTACCACCACGTAAAATACAGTGACGACAGTCTTAAATTAGCTGTTGAATTATCAGAAAGATACATTCAAGGCCGTTACTTACCAGACAAGGCTATCGACTTGATGGATGAAGCTGGTGCTAAGAAGGCATTGCTTGTACAACCAACTGATGAAAAGAGCTTAAAGAACCAAATCTCAGCTCTTGAAGCTAAGAAGACTGAAGCTGCTAAGGCAGAGGATTACGACAAGGCTTCAGAAATTAAGAGTAAGATTGCTGAACTTGAGAAACAACTTAAGAATGTAGATTCTAAGAATACTCCAGAAGTAACTGAAAAAGACATCTACGCAATTATTGAACAAAAGACTAAGATCCCAATGAGTGAACTCCACGCTGATGAAGCTCAAAAGAACTTGGACTTAGCTAAGAAACTTAAGAAGAATGTTATTGATCAAGACAGAGCTATCGATGTAATTACTGACGCTATTGCTCGTAAGCAAATCTTCAAAGACAGCGACAGACCTACTGGTTCATTCTTACTCACTGGACCTACTGGTGTTGGTAAGACTGAACTTGCTAAACAATTGGCAATTCAATTATTTGGTAACAAGGAACACTTAATCCGTTTGGACATGAGTGAATACCAAGACGAAATGGCAGTTAACAAGTTGATCGGTTCAGCACCTGGCTATGTTGGCTACGGTGAAGGTGGTCAATTAACTGAAAAGGTTCGTCACCAACCATACTCATTGATTTTGTTTGACGAAATTGAAAAGGCTAACCCACAAGTTTTCAACGCATTATTACAAATCATGGATGACGGTCGTTTGACTGACGCACAAGGTAGAACTGTTTCATTCAAGGATACTATCTTGATTATGACTTCAAATGCTGGCTTCTCTGACAAGTTGCTTGAAGACGGCAAGGTTGACCAAGACAAGTTAATCTCAGCTCTTGAAAACTACTTCAGACCAGAATTCTTGAACCGTTTGGACGCAATTGTTCCATTCAACTCACTTACTGAACAAGACATGGGTAAGATCATCAACATTTACTTGAAGAAGATGTCTCATGTTCTTGCTAAGAAGGGCGTAACGGTAGAAGTTTCAGACGAAGCAAAAGCATTCTTGGCAGAAAAGGGTTACGACAAGAAGTTCGGTGCTCGTCCACTTAGAAGAGTAGTTGAACAAAACCTTGAAACTCCAGCTGCTAAGTTGATCTTACAAAAGCCTGACACTAAGAAGATTGAATTCACTGCCGATGACAAGCACTTGTACTTGAACGGTGAAGCAATCTTTGATATTTCTCCAAAAGTTGAAGAAAAGGTTAAAGAAGACGAAGCTAAAGCTGAAGACAAAAAAGAAGACTAATTAGTAGTCATTAAGAATGAGAGAGGTATTTCCGAGGAAATACCTCTTTTTTGTGATTTGGCAATTTCTCCATAAAGTTGTAAACTGTGAAAAAAGACAAATGGAGAAAAATAATGGCTGAGAAAAAAGAAGAAAAAGAATCATGGGGTAAATTTTTCCTAGATATCTTAATTATTTGGGTTATTTTGATCGGTGCCTATATGCTGCTTTTCCGCTTCGTCTTGAGCAACGATACGGTATCAGGTCCTTCAATGCAACCTACTTTTCAAAATGGCGATCGCTTAATTGCTGTGCGCCATGCACAAATCAAGCGTGGTGAAGTAGTCATTGTCAAGGCGCCAGATGAACCAGGTGCCTTATACATCAAGCGGATAATTGGCTTACCGGGTGAAAAGATTGTCAGCAAGAATAACCAAATCTACATTAATAATAAAAAGATTGCTCAACCTTGGTTAAAACAAGGCACGAAGTTAATTGATAATGGCTCAGATACATTTTATTCTGAAACCCAAAACTTCACAATGCAGTCATTGATGCGAGCTCGCACCTATCAGCAGTACTTTACTAGAGCACAAATTAAATATGTCCAAGATACTGGTCGAATTCCGAAGAATACTTACTTTGTAATGGGCGATCACCGTAGCGTTTCTAAGGACAGCCGCTATATCGGAACGATTAAGCGTAGTGGTATTGTCGGCGTAGTTAAGGTACGCTACTGGCCACTTAACCAATTTAAAGTGTATTAGTTGAAAGATATTCCTGCGGGAATATCTTTTTTGATCGAGGAAGAAATGAAACGACAAACTTTTGATTTATTAGTAGAATAATTTTAACCTTATTAGCTTTATTAGCGGTTATTGTAATTTTTAGTTTACAGTGGTCAGGTCGCTCTAACGTTTTAGCTGTAATTGACGACATTTTATATTTAATTAGTGCAGTTGCTTTTTGGTTTGCCGATGATGGGGATGCCGATAGTAAATATGGTTATCTTCATTCTGCTTGGCATAGTGATTTCGTTCTTTACGGCATGTTTGAATAATTATGTTAAAAATAATTGCATGAATGTTGAGTTGGCTATATAATTCAGAAAAAGGCAAACTTAATGGAGCAACATGTTTCATTTAAAAAACATGCTGCTCCGTTTTTTGTTTTGAGGAAGGTGTGAAGTAATTATGGATGAGAAGCCGGGATTAAAACGCGGGCTTAAAAGTCGTCACGTAACAATGATTGCAATAGGGGGAGCCATCGGTACTGGCCTGTTCTTAGGTTCAGGTTCAGCCATTCATAGTGCTGGCCCTTCAATTATTTTGTCTTACTTAATTGTGGGAATTATTACCTTTTTTATGATGCGTGCATTAGGAGAACTTATTTTAGCTGATCCCGATAGCCATTCATTTTTAGAATCAATTAAAAAGTATTTAGGTAAGCGTGCTGAGTTTGTAGCGGGCTGGATGTACTGGGCTTGCTGGCTTAGCTTAGCTATGGCCGATTTGACCGCAACGGGAATTTATTTAAGATATTGGTTCCCTTGGTTGCCGCAATGGGTTGGACCTTTGGTGATTGTGGTTTTATTGATGTTGATCAATATGGTAAATGTTGGTCTTTTTGGTGAACTAGAAAGCTGGTTCTCAATGATTAAGGTGATTGCAATTGTAGTCTTAATCGTTACTGGTGCGGTAATGTTGCTGCTTCATACGCACGTAAAGGGTGGTTATGTTTCACTAACTAATTTAGTTAGCCATGGCGGCTTTTTCCCTACTGGGATTTGGGGCTTTCTTTTATCATTTCAAATGGTTGTTTTTGCCTTTGTTGGGGTAGAAATTGTTGGTCAAACTGCTAGTGAAACAGCTAATCCACAAAAAGATATTCCTAAGGCGATTAATACCTTGCCAGTTAGAATTGGGCTTTTTTATGTGGGTTCAATGTTAGCAATTATGTCAGTTTATCCTTGGAATCACATTACAACTAATTCAAGTCCATTTGTTCAGGTTTTTACCGGGATTGGAGTAACTGCGGCGGCAGGGATTTTAAATTTTGTCGTTTTGACTGCAGCTATGTCAGCGACTAATAGTGCAATCTTTTCAACTAGTCGATCACTTTATTCATTAGCACGTAACGGCCATGCACCTAAAAGACTAGGTGAATTGACCAAAAAAGCAATTCCAATGAACGCTTTGATGACCTCTTCATTAATTTTATTTGTAGTAGTTGCCTTAAACTATTTAATGCCAGCAGAAATATTCTCCGTTGTCTCAACTGTTTCAACGATTTGTTTTGTGATTGTTTGGATCATGATTATGGCAGCACATATTGTTTATCGCAAACAGAATAAGCAGAATTTAGGCAGCTTTAAAATGCCGGGCTACCCAGTAACTAGCTGGCTTACGCTTGCCTTTTACATTGGTATTTTAATCTTATTATTCTTTATCAAATCAACGCAGCTGGCTTTGATTATTTCGATTTTATTTGCAATCTTTTTAGCGATCAGCTACAGTTTTGTTCGAAAAAATGATAAGGTATAGTGATTAAAGATAAATGAGAATAGATATATTTCCTAGGAAATTTTTACAGATGCTAAAGAAAGGGAGTTGGAAATGGCGAAGAAAGCACCTGAATTAAAGCGGTCGATGACAGCCGGACAGATGGAAATGATCTCACTTGGAGGAGCAATTGGTGTTGGACTATTCATGGGGGCTAGCTCAACCATTAAGTGGACCGGTCCTTCAGTACTGCTAGCTTATATTTTTGTTGGGGTTATTTTGTATATCGTAATGCGGGCATTAGGTGAGATGCTTTATGTTGATCCAGGTACTGGTTCTTTTGCAGACTATGCTTCAGAGCATGTGCATCCAATTGCCGGCTATTTAGCCGAATGGGCAAACGTGTTTCAATACATTGTTGTCGGAATTTCTGAGGTGGTGGCAACAACAGAGTATTTGCGCTTTTGGTGGAAAGGCACCTCTGATTGGGTTGCCGGCGTAATTATTATTTTATTTTTGCTGGTGGCTAACTTAGCTAGTGCGAAAGCTTATGCAACCTTGGAATTCTGGTTTGCCATGATCAAGGTTGTAACGATTATCTTAATGATTTTGCTTGGCTTTGCGGTAATTCTATTTGGCTTTGGTAATGGCGGTCATCCAGTAGGCTTTTCTAACCTGTGGAGTCATGGCGGCTTCTTCACCGGCGGAATCAAGGGATTCTTTTTCTCTATGGCCATTATTGTTGGTTCTTATGAAGGAATTGAGCTAATTGGGATTTCAGCCGGTGAAGTATCTGATCCGCATAAGGCCATTGTTAAAAGCGTGAAGTCAGTATTGTGGCGGATTTTGATCTTTTATGTTGGGGCAATCTTTGTGATTGTCACGATTTATCCATGGAATAAATTAGATAGCATTGGCTCCCCATTTGTCACGACTTTTGCTAAAGTTGGTATTACTGCAGCAGCTTCAGTGATTAATTTTGTGGTTTTGACTGCCGCTTTGTCTGGTGCTAACTCTGGAATTTATTCATCAAGTCGGATGCTTTATAAATTAGCTCATGAAGGAGAAGCACCGAAGACTTTTGGTCATATTTCAAAAAGGATCGTGCCTAGTCACGCGATCATTGGAATCACTAGTGGGATTTTCATTGGTTTTATGCTTAATGTGTTGGCCCAATTTTTGAATAAATCATTGGCTAATATCTTCGTCATTGTCTATAGTTCATCTGTTTTGCCAGGGATGGTAGCTTGGTTTGTTATTTTGCTGGCAGAATTGCGCTTCAGACGAAAGAATCCGCATTTGATGGAAAACCACCCATTTAAGTTGCCACTTTATCCATATTCAAATTACTTTGCGCTGATTATGCTGGTTGTGATTGTTGTCTTCATGTTTATCAATCCGGAGACGCAAATTTCAGTAGCAGTTGGTGCAGCAGTATTGATTATTGCGGCGCTGGTTTATGTGGTGAAACATCGAAAAGATAAATAAAATTGAGTAGTAGGTAAGAAGCCTGCTGCTTTTTTGATAAGAAAATGATTGGGGACAAAATATGGATAATCCGTTTAATCCTAGCTTTGGCCGAATTCCAGCAGTGTATTTGCAGCGAAAAAAACTAATTGCTGATGTGTCTCAAGGAATAGAGAATTTAAATAGTTCATATACAATTTCGATTGTTTATGGAATGCGTGGAATAGGCAAAACTGTCTTTTTGACAGCAATGGACAGAAAGATTAGTGCATATCCAGATTGGATTGTTGTTAATTTGGCCATGGGGATGAAGTTGTTGCCTTCTTTTATTAATAGCTTATATCTGAATGCAGATTCAAAACTAAAAAAATCATTTAAATCTATTGAAGGACTAAATTTCTCTAATTTTGGATTATCGCTTTCTACAGACATTAGTAAGTTAACATATCAAGATATTTTAACGAACATGTTTGATGAAGTAAGAAAAAATGACGTTAAAGTGTTGATTACCTTAGACGAAGTAAAACTATGTCAGGAGTTGAAAGATTTTACAAGATGTTATCAATTATTAAATCGGCAGGGTTATCCTATAGCCTTAATGATAGCTGGTCTTTCTGAAAATATCTCTGAATTGAAAAACGAAAATATAACTTCATTCTTACTACGTGGAAAGCGAATAGCTTTATCAGCATTGAATCTCTCACAGGTTGAAGCTAGCTATAGTAAAGTTTTTAAAGAATCAGGTTATCAAGTGTCGAAAAAAATTCTTGAAAAAATGGCGTTGATGACAATGGGCTATTCATATGCCTTTCAGTTGCTAGGTTATTTAGTTTTGAAAGCAGCTAAAAAAAGTAAGGTAATAGATCAAAACACTTTAGAATGTATTAAATCAGAGTACTTATTGGTGCTAAAGCAAAATGTTTATACCAAAGTACTTAGTAGTTTGTCAAAGCAAGACCGAAAATTTGTTTTAGCTATGGCTCAGAGCCCAAAACATTGTGTTTCAATTAAAGAAATTCATGAAAGGTTAAACCGTCCAAGCAATTTTGTTGCTAACTATCGTAGACGCTTGTTAGATGATCAAGTTATCAAATCTACTAATTATGGTGAAGTGGCCTTTACTTTACCGTTTTTCAAGGAATATGTATTACGGCAGTATCGCTTTGAACAAGGGTTAGAATAAGAAATACAGTTTAAAGATTTTACTGTATATTTTAAATTGTCGCTATAGTAGTATTTCATGTTATTCTGATTGTAATTGTGTTCTTCGTATACATCAATCTAGAGTGTAAATCCCAGTAACATCTGATGCTACAGTGTGGGAGCACTTGCTTATGTGATAGAGTTGTATGGTAGAATAATAGAAAGATCCTTATAATTGTATTAAAAAATTATAGATAATGAGGAAAGAAACATGAAATACAGAAAGTTATTTGCTTTTTTAGCCACTATCGTGTGCTTTATAGCTATCAATACAAATGCAAAGGCTGACTCGCTAAATGATGTAAATAAGAATGTTGCTAAAATAGCTAATGAACAAAATTTTCATTCTTTAGCTCAAGATAAGTTAAAGAATGAAAATGTAAAAAAAGATGTCCCTATTTTAAAAAATGGAACTGTAAAAATTCATAATAATTTTAATGCAACAAGTAGCCATTACTCTGCATATACTTTTTTGGCAGAGATTCCAGATACAGTTGTTAAATTTCATACTTCACAAGAGTATGTAGATGGACAATTTAAAATCAATTTTTATATTGATTCAATAACTGGTCCAGCTCCTGCTGCAATTTCAGTTCAATTGCAATTCTATAGTGAACCATCATTGTCCGGCCCAATTACTACAAATACAGCTAGTCCAATTGTAAAAGAAGGCAATATTACTACTGGTTTGTTAGGGTCTGCTGTATTTCCAGCTGCTACAACATTTTTTGCTGTTGGAGGAGCATGGGGAATGGTAGGCTATAATGGAAATAGCGCTACTTATCCAATTTCACTTAGTTCTATTTATTTACAAAATAAAATTGGTCAAAATTTTCCTGAATATGTTGATCCTGTCTCTAAAAAAGATGCAGAAACACCAATCAATACTACTTGGTCTAGACTTCCTTCTTCACCAGTATGGACTACGATGGATAGATATTACTATATAAAAGAGTTTAGTGAGCGTTATGGCAATCAATCAAAAGAGTATTGGGCTGAAAATCAAGTTCATCATATAAGACCTAGAATTTATGGTGGAAATAATGACTTTGACAACTTAATGCCAGTACCAATTGAAGCACATAAGCTTATAACTAAATGGTTTATTAATTATTAAAATGGATAATATAATAGATAATATAAATTTGATTAGTAAAAAATGCAGTGTCGACGTACCAATATTTGGTTTTGGTGGCGTCTATTACTGTAAATTTAAATTAAATCCGCCAGTAGCTGAAAATAAAATAAATAGGTTGTCAGGCATATCTGTCCCAAATGATTTGATAGAGTTTTGGATACAGGCTAACGGTGCAGAATTATTCATTGATTCTTTTCAAGGCATCGAATTAGGTGGAGCAAGGTGTAGAATTTACACTATTGAGTATGTCTTAAATCAGTTAGTTAAAACACCTAATTATCTACCTATACTTTGGTTAAGAGACGAGGGAGAAATGGGCATTAATTTAGATCGCTACAATCAAAAACAGTCCTATCTAACGTATCCTGGAATAGAGGAACAATATTTTGATTTCTCTTTTAAACAGTGGCTAGAAACATATTTAGCATGTAATGGAAATCCTTTTTGGAATTTGGTATAAATAGCATAAAACAGTGAGCTAAAAATAAGGCTTGCTGTTTTTTACTATATTTAAAGATATGCAAAAATTATAGACAACAATGCAATTTTTTAATTGTACTTTTTGCATAAATTTCTCTATAATATTACATACAAAAAGTAAGCAAAAGGAGGAGCATAAATGACAAAACCAATTATCGGTATCTCAGGTTCTGTAATTATTGACGATGGAGGAATTTTCCCAGGATATCATCGTAGTTATGTGAACGAAGACTATGTAGATTCAGTAGTTCAAAATGGCGGTGTGCCTTACATTATTCCATTTACTGAAAATGATGAGGTAATTCGTGAACAGCTTAATCATGTTCAAGGCTTGATCTTATCTGGTGGGCATGATGTTGATCCACGTTTTTATGGCGAAGAACCAATGCAAAAGATTGGTGCTACTTGGCCTGAACGCGATCATTTTGATATGCGCTTGTTAAAGTTAGCAGAAGAAAATGGTATTCCGGTACTCGGCATTTGTCGTGGTGCTCAAATTATTAATGTGGCTCATGGCGGTACGCTTTACCAAGATCTTTCATACAGAAAAGAAATGACTTTGAAGCACATGCAAGGTCATACGCCAACTTTGCCTACTCATAGTATGGAAGTGGAAGCTGATAGTAAATTGGCTGAAATTTTGGGTAAAACTGAATTTCGCGTTAATTCTTTCCACCATCAATTAATTAAAGACGTTGCACCAGATTTAAAAGCAGTGGCAACAGCTCCTGATGGTGTGGTTGAAGGACTTGAAAATAAAAAAGGTAATGTCATTGCCGTGCAGTGGCACCCTGAAATGTTGCACCGTAATTCCGATGTAGCGTTTATGAATAACTTATTTAAGTTTGTTGTTGATAATGCAAAGTAAGGAAGCAAATAGATGAGTGAAAAAACAGGAGATAAATTAGGCTTTTGGTCAATTGTCTTATTGGCCATTAATGCAATTATCGGTTCTGGAATCTTTTTAACGCCAGGTAGCGTAGTTCAACAAGCCGGTAGTAAAGCCTTAGTTGTATATTTAATTGCGGCAATTTTTGCAGCAATCTTGGCAATTTCGTTTGCGGCAGCTTCAAAGTATGTCACTAAGTCAGGTGCTGCCTATGCTTATTCAAAGGCCGCTTTTGGTGATAAGATCGGTTTTTATATGGGCGTGTTGCGCTATTTTTCAGCTAGTGTGGCTTGGGGCGTGATGGCTGTTGGTGTAATTAAGTCAACTATTTCCATTTTTGGCGGGAATCCCAATAAAGCAATGAATGTCACGCTTGGCTTTTTGATCTTAATGGCAATTATCACCGTGAGCAATCTGTTTGGTCAAAAGGTAGTTAAGTATGTAATGAACTTAGCCACCATCGGAAAGCTAGCTGCTTTGGTGTTAATTATTATTGCTGGGGTGGTTTTATTAATTACGACTGGTGCTTCTAGTCATTTGTCTGAAATAGATCAATTGACTCAGAATGGTCAAAAAATTGTGTCAACTTTGACTACTACTACTTTTGTCATGGCGATTGTATCTGCCTTTTATGCCTTTACTGGCTTTGAATCAGTAGCTTCTGGTTCAGAAGACATGAAAGATCCAGAAAAGAACTTGCCACGAGCAATTCCATTGGCAATTTTAATCATTGCGGTAGTTTATATCGGCGTTGTAGCGGTAGCGATGATACTTAACCCACGCGCTTTAATGACGACTAAGCAAGTTGTAGCGATTGCGGCTATTTTTAATAATGAAATCTTACGTGATGTGATCTTAGTTGGTGCCTTGGTTTCAATGTTTGGGATCAACGTAGCTTCCAGCTTTAATGCTCCACGTATTCTGGAAGCTATGGCTCGAGAGGGTCAGATGTCACAAGCTTTAACTAAGAGAACTAAGAATAACTTCCCAATTAGAACTTTCTTTATCTCTGTTGGCTTGGCAATTTTGATTCCGATGGCCTTTGAATACAATATGGTCAACTTGATTACTTTGAGCGCGATGGTTAGATTCTTAGGTTTCATCGTGGTACCTCTAGCAGTTATTCAATTTTACCGTGGTAAGGCAAAAGAAGATATCTTAAAGGCTAATAAGAGCGTTATGACTGATGTTATTGTGCCAATTTTATCTGTTGTGATTGTGATCTTCTTGTTAGTTGAATATAACTGGAAGGCACAATTTGGTGTAGTAAACGCAGCAGGGCAAGTTATCGGTGTTAACTGGTATGCCATTGCGATGATGGTCTTTGGCTTTGTATTGTTGCCATTGATTATGGCTTGGATTTCTAGAAGAGAACGGAAATAAAATCAATAGAAAAAAGATCCTACATTTTGCAGGATCTTTTTTGGTATGTAAAAAAATCTTAAAATTACAGCAACTTAATATCGTCAGCTTCACAAGCCTCAACCATATCTTCTGGCCAAATAGAAGCTTGTACTTCACCAATGTGAGCCTTACCTAACAGCAACATACAGAGACGAGATTGACCGATTCCGCCGCCGATTGAATAAGGTAATTCACCCTTCAAAAGCATTTGGTGGAATGGTAATTTTTCGCGATCTTCGCAATGTGCCTTCTTTAGTTGTTCACGTAAGCTTTCCTCACTAACACGGATACCCATTGAAGAAATTTCGAGCTTACTTTGTAAAGGTTCGTACCAGAAGACTAAGTCACCGTTTAATTGCCAATCATCGTAGTCTGGTGCACGGCCATCGTGTGGTTTACCACTACGCTTTAACTTGTCACCAATTTTCATAATAAAGACGGCTTTTTCTTCTTTAGCAATCTTATCTTCACGCTCTTCTGGAGAAAGATCAGGCCAGCGATCTTCTAATTCTTGAGTAGTAATAAATGAAACGTGATCAGCTAGGCGATAAGTAGAGCCTGGGTAGCGTGCAGCAACCAGCTTTTCAGTTGCCTTAATTGCCTTAAAAATGTTCATCACAGTAACTTCAAGTGTGTCGGTGTTGCGTTCTTGTTTACTAATAATCTTTTCCCAGTCCCATTGGTCAACATAGATGGAGTGGAAGTTATCAAGATCTTCGTCCCGGCGAATGGCGTTCATGTTGGTGTAAAGTCCTTCATGCATTCCGAAACCATAGCGTTTTAAAGCCAATCTCTTCCATTTAGCCAATGAGTGAACTACTTCGATAGTATCTTCTTTAGGCATTGCCTTCATGTCAAAGGCAACAGGACGCTCAACGCCGTTTAAGTTATCGTTTAAACCAGTTTTCTTTTCGACAAACATTGGAGCGGACATTCTTTGTAAACCGAGAATTTCTGCCAATTTATCTTGGAAGGTTTCACGAATAAATACAATCGCAGCTTCAGTGTCGCGCACAGTTAATGTTGGGTGATAATCTTTAGGTAAAATAAGTGTCATAATTAAGTCCTCTTTCTAATGTACTTAGAGCAAAGAAAAAGCCCTTCGCTCCCTAAAAAAAACAGGGACGAAAGGCTTTTTTCCGCGGTACCACCCACATTGTCTATATTTTAATAGACCGACTCATGAAGCACTATCATGCTCCACCGGCGTGGTAACGTACCGGAGACGTCTCAACCTACTCTAAGAATTGTTGTTTCGGTGAGCTGCTAAAAGTGTTTTTCAATAATCCAGGGTCTATTAGTTTCACACTAGCACTAATTCACTGGAAAGAATTAGATTATTTACTCGTCTTTTTCATCGCTTTTTAATTTGTTTATATGTATTTAACATTATTTTTTAGAAAAAAGCAAGCAAAAAATGTAGTAAGATATTTAGGAAAGCGTTTAAGTTATAGATAATAAAAGAAATTAATTAATTTTGGAGGAATAAGAATGTTAGGATTTTCTGTTTATCTAGGACACGATTTGACGTCCGAGAATTACAATTATTTGCTGACGATGCGCAATAGTGGATTTACCTGCGTTTTTACTCAGCTAGCTGTACCTGATACTGATAGTGAGACGATTTTAAATCGGCTGGCGGACTTAACTAATTGGTGTCAAAAACTAGACTTGAAAATTATTGCAGATGTCACGGCAGATGATCTGCAAGATTTGGGTATTAATGTCAATAGTGTTGAGCAAATTAAAAGTTTGAGTCTAACTGGTCTTAGAGTAGATCATGGATTTTCTACTGATATTATTGCCAAGTTGTCCAAAGAAATGCCGATAGTTCTAAATGCCAGCATTATTACGCAACAAAATATTGATGATCTGCGTTATAGCAATGCAAATTTTGAAAAATTAACAGCAGGACATAACTTCTACCCACGTCCTGAAACAGGTCTTGATGCACACTGGATGCAAAAGAAGAATGAGTGGCTTAAGCAATATGGTTTGAAAACAGCAGCCTTTATTTCAGGAAATGGCAAATTGCGTGGACCAATTTTTGCAGGATTGCCAACGTTGGAGAAGCAGCGATATGAAAACCCATTAGCTGCGATCTTAGAATTGAAAGATTATGATTGCGATCACATTTTTGTGGGAGATCCGCAACTTACGAGGGATGCAATTGAATCGATTACTAATTATCAAAAACAGGGTGCAATTACACTGCATTTAGATACTGATATACCAGAATTGTTTGGCAATGATTGGCATAATCGTCCAGATGTGGCGCGTGACGTAGTTCGCTTAAAGGAAAGCAGAAAAAAGATGTTTTTGTCAACAGAGCCGCAAGATAATATTTATGCTAGACCAACTGGCAGCGTGACGATTGATAATCATTTGTATCCGCGTTATGAAGGCGAAATCGAGATTACTAAACGTGATTTGCCATGCAATGAGAAAGTAAATGTTTTGGCCCAGGTTAAGGATTACGATTTACCGTTATTGAAATATGTAGATTCAGATACACAGATTATCTTTAGACGAGCTACTAAAGGGGCATAGCATGATAAGTATTTCCGAGGAAATACTTATTTTTTTACACAAAAAAACCGCACTTCAATGAAGTGCGGTTAACTTATCGGGAAAACAGGATTCGAACCTGCGACCCCCTGGTCCCAAACCAGGTGCTCTACCAAACTGAGCCATTTCCCGTTATATGCGCCCTGAAGGATTTGAACCTTCAACCTTCTGATTCGTAGTCAGACACTCTATCCAGTTGCGCTAAGGGCGCATTCATCAACGACAACTAGTATAACACAATTTAAAACTCTGTCCAATCGTTTTTAAAAAATAATCAAAAAAAGCCGAGTTATTGACTACCCTACAATAACTCGACCTATATTATTCTATCGAAAAAAGATAGATAATACTATATTATCGTAATATTCTTAACAGGAAAATAATAAAAATGCAAAAATTTTATTAAAATTACTTATCACCATCAAAAATATTGTCTTTAACGATTACGTAGTCGACTAACTTAATGGAATTAAGATCGCGACCACCAGCGTATGAGATGGATGACTGCAAGTCTTCCTTCATTTCTTTTAAAGTATCCTTAATTGAGCCACGGTATGGCACTAACATTTGCTTACCTTCTACATTTTTGTAAGCACCTTTTTGAACCTCAGAGGCTGAGCCCCAGTATTGCTTGTAAGTTTTACCATTAATTTTGATTACATTACCAGGTGATTCTTCATGACCGGCCAGCATTGAACCAATCATAACCATGGTAGCGCCAAAACGAATTGACTTAGCGATATCGCCGTTATGACGAATCCCACCGTCGGCAATTAATGGCTTAGAAGCAGATTTACTGCACATTCTTAATGCGGCTAATTGCCAACCACCAGTACCAAAGCCAGTCTTCAATTTCGTAATACATGCTTTACCAGGTCCCACACCAACCTTGGTTGCGTCGGCGCCTGCATTTTCGAGTTCACGTACGGCTTCTGGCGTAGCAATATTGCCCGCTGTTAAAAATGAATCAGGTAATTTTTCCTTAATATACTTGATCATCTTAATCACGTAAACGGAGTGACCATGAGCTACATCAATAGTAATATATTCTGGTTTAAGGTTTTCCTTGACTAATTCATCAATAAAATCATATTCACTGTCTTTAATGCCGACCGAAATAGATGCAAATAATCCTTTTTGATGCATCATTTTGATGAAGGGAATTCTCTTTTCGGGTTCAAAACGATGCATTACGTAATAATAATCGTTTTGGGCTAGCCAAATAGCAAGGTTATCATCAATGACACTTTCCATATTGGCAGGAACAACCGGTATTTTAAATGTTCGGTTTCCGAACTTGACACTGGTATCTGCATCACGACGGCTTTTGATGATACCTTTATTAGGTACAAGTTGGATATCATCATAGTCAAAGGCTTCCATACTAAAGTAGTTACTCATTTTAAAACTGCTCCCTTTAATCTTGTTTGTTGACCGAGACATACTATATGGGAATAATTTGTGTTTGTCAATATAAAAATCGAACTATGAAATAATTTAAAAATAAAATAATTCGGATTTTATATTGATTATTTGTAAATTAATTGCTAGACTAGCATACGTAATATTTATAGAGATTTTTATGAGGTGAATTTTAAATGACAGCAGTCGCAGTCGTAGGAAGCCAATGGGGCGATGAAGGTAAGGGAAAGATTACTGACTTTTTGAGTAAGGATGCTGCAGTTGCAGTTCGTTCAAATGGTGGTAACAACGCAGGTCATACTATTGATATTAATGGTCAAACTTTCAAGATGCGTTTAATTCCTTCTGGTATTTTTGCAGCCAAGGACAATACAGTTATTGGTAATGGTGTCGTAATCAATCCAGAAGTAATGTTTGGCGAATTAGAAAATCTTGAAAAGAGTGGCATTGATACTAGTGGCTTGAGAATTTCTAATCGTGCCCACATCATTATGCCTTATGATATTAAGCAAGATGAATATCAAGAAGAAGCTAAGGGAGCTAACAAGATTGGTACTACTAAGAATGGTATTGGACCAACTTACATGGACAAGGCTTCAAGAATTGGAATCCGCGTTTGTGATTTGCTTGAAAAAGACACCTTTGAAGAAAAATTGCGTGCTAACCTTGAAGTAAAGAATGAATTATTTACTAAGGTTTATGGTAAGCCAGCACTTAAATTTGAAGACATTTTTGATAAATACTATGAATATGGTCAAAGAATGAAGAAGTATGTAACTGATACTTCTGTCTTAGTGAATGATGCACTTGACCAAAATAAGAAAGTTTTATTTGAAGGTGCGCAAGGTGTGATGCTTGATATTGATGAAGGTACTTATCCATTTGTAACCTCATCTAATACTATTTCTGGTGGTATTTGTTCAGGTATTGGTATAGGTGCTAATCGTCTTGATACTGTAATTGGTGTCTGCAAGGCTTACACTACTCGTGTTGGTGCCGGTCCTTTCCCAACTGAATTGCTTGATGAAGTTGGTGACCGTATTCGTGAAACTGCTCATGAATATGGTACTGTTACTGGTCGTCCACGTCGTGTTGGTTGGTTTGACTCCGTTGCATTGCGTCACTCAAAGCGTGTTGCTGGTATCAATGGCCTTAGCTTGAACTTGCTTGATGTATTTTCAGGCTTTGACAAGATCAAGATTTGTACTGCATATGAACTTGATGGTGAAAAGATTGATTATTATCCAGCAAGTTTGAAGGAATTATACAGATGTAAGCCTGTATATGAAGAACTTCCAGCTTGGGATGAAGATATTACTCAAGTTAAGACTTGGGACGCTCTTCCAGAAAATGCTAAGAAATTCTTGAACCGCGTTTCAGAGTTGGTTGGCGTTCCTTTGGTAACTGTTTCAGTTGGTCCAGATCGTGAACAAACTATTGTTTTGAAGAATCCATGGGAAATGTAATTTATGCTTGAACGTTATACTCGCCCAGAAATGGGGAAAATTTGGACAGACGAAAATAAATATGCAGCTTGGCTTGAAGTAGAAATTGCCGCAACAAAGGCTTGGGCAGAACTCGGTGAAGTGCCAGAAGCAGATGCGGAGAAGATTGCTAAGAATGCCAGCTTTACTGCAGAGCGTGTGGCTGAGCTTGAGCAAGTAACCCACCATGACGTGGTTGCTTTTACTAGAACTGTGTCTGAAAGCCTTGGCCCTGAGAAAAAATGGGTGCACTTTGGTTTGACTTCAACTGATGTGGTTGATACTGCTCAAGGCTACTTACTTAAACAAGCTGATGAGATTATCAGAAAAGATCTGCACGAATTAAAAGCAACTATTGCAGAAAAGGCTAAAAAGTATAAGTACACAGTAGAAATGGGACGTACACATGGCGTTCAGGCTGAACCAACTACATTTGGTCTCAAGATTGCTCGCTGGTACGCAGAAATTAATCGTGATATTGAACGATTTGAACACGCCGCAAAAGGCGTTGAATCTGGCAAAATTTCGGGTGCTGTTGGTACTTTTGCTAATGTTCCACCTGCAGTTGAAACTAGCGTAATGAAGCAATTAGGTTTGACACAACAGCCAATTACTAGTCAAGTATTGCCTCGTGATTTGCATGCAGAATACATTGCGACATTAGCATTGATTGCTACTAGTATTGAAAATTGGGCGACAGAAATTCGTGGCTTGCAGCGCAGTGAAATTCATGAAGTTGAGGAACATTTCCGCGCTGGCCAAAAGGGATCATCTGCAATGCCACACAAACGTAACCCGATCGGATCTGAAAACCTCTGTGGTATGGCTCGAGTAATGCGTGGACATGTCGTTACAGCATACGAGGATGTAGCGTTATGGCATGAACGTGATATTTCTCATTCAAGTGCAGAGCGGGTTATCTTGCCTGATACGACGATCGGAATTGACTACATGTTGCACCGTTTCAACCGGATTTTGACTAACTTAGATGTATTCCCTGAAACGATGCTTAAGAATATGGATCGTACATACGGTTTAATTTACTCTCAACGAGTATTGCTTAAGTTGATCGATGAAGCAGGTCTATCTCGTGAAAAAGCTTATGATATGGTACAGAAGCTAACTGCTAAATCATGGAATGAGCAAAAGCAGTTTAAGCCATTGGTTGAAAACAGTGAAATTATGAATTACCTATCCAAGGAAGATATTGATGATGCATTTGATTATCATTATCACTTGCGTCATGTCGATGATATCTTTAAGAAGCTTGGCTTGGATGATTAGAAGAGAGAAACGTTTGGAATTTTTCCAAGCGTTTTTTTGATAGCGTGAAGTTAGATAATTGGGTATAATTTACTTCAGTTGCAAATTTAGTTACAAATAATGAGCTATATTATATACTTAAGTGAGGGTAACGTGAGTAAGTTAGAAAAACTATTAATGAAGTTATATAGTCATCCAAGAACTTTTGACTTTAAAGATGCCAAAACATTATTACACGAATTAGATTATCAACTCGACAATAAAGGAAAAACTAGTGGATCGAGAATTATCTTTAAAAAGGGGGAGGGATCGGATCATTCTTCATAAACTACATCCTAGAAAAGAATTGTTACCATACCAAATTAAACAAATCCAAGATAAAGTTAAAGAGATGAATAAAAATGAAAAAAACTAATCAATATATGAAATATAAGGGTTATGAAGGCTCTATTGAGTATACCTTGGAAGATAAGATTCTCTTTGGTAAGGTTCAAGGAATTAAGAGTCTTATTTCTTACGAAGGTAACACAATAGATGAATTAGAGAAGGATTTTCAGGGTGCTGTTGATGATTATTTAGCAAGTTGTAAGGAGGACGGAATTACGCCAGAGAAGCCCTTTAAAGGTAACTTTAATGTGCGCATCGATCCATCATTGCATGAAAAATTAGCTAATTATGCCGTAGCAAAGCACCAATCATTAAATGCTAGTGTGGAAGAAGCTATAAAAAGATTGTTAGCTTAGATTGAAAAACGTTTGGAATTTTTCCAAGCGTTTTTTCATGAAAACAATTGCTAAATTCATTGAATTAGTGTACTATTTAAGTATAACAATATTTGAATGATGAAGGTGAGTATTATGAATAAAGGTACTGTTAAAACCGCATTTTTAATCGCTTTAGTGCTGGCAATGGGAGTTGTTTGTGTTCTATCATTTCATAATTCCTATACCAATCGGTTAAATCCATTCATTTCCCAGGAAAAAAGCTATGCTTAAGTAGATAAAGACACACAGCGATATTACAATGTGAAGGCGTATAATCCTAAGACAAAAAAGAATTTATTGTTGAAGAAGGTTGGCGGCTACGATTCATCAGGCCAATATATTTCAATTCAACACAAGGGGCAATACGTTAAATCAATCAAATACATCACTAGAAAACAATTCATGCAAGCAAAAAAATAGTAAAAAAGCGTTTGGAAAAATCAAATGTCATTAAGTTAGGTATTGATAATTAAAACTAAACTTAATGACATTTTTTTAGAATACTTATGATTCTTGATATTTTAGTTAAGCGAATCTATGAAGAAGGGTATAAGATAATTAAAATGATTTGAGTATTTATATTGTAATATGTGGCATACTTATACTTTGAATTAACTATATGCCTTCATTTTTTATGTTGGATGTATGCCTAATTATCTGTTTTAAAAGCTGACGTATTGGAGTATTAAAGCATGCTAGTAATATTCGTAACTTTAATCTGCTTCACAATAAAAATAAAGAGTAAATATGTCATTTTTGTTTCTTATAGTTCTTCTATAAAAGTACATTTAACTAAATAAAAAGTTTTACTAGAATATTTTAAATCTGATAAATTATAGTTTAACTAAATTCGAGAATTAATTTTAAAGTGCTGATTATTGCATAGAGTGAGTAGTTAATAGTTGGAGGATAAATTATGAAAATTGCAGAAGGATTAAAACAAATTAGAAAAATGCTGGGCCTTAGTCAAGAAAAAATGTCTGGGGATGTACTAACTAAATCATATTATTCCAAAATTGAACGAGGAGAGTTTGAAATAAAAGCTTGTGACCTAGTGGCAATTTTAAGATTACATGGTATAAAGACTTCTGAATTTTTTTCGATGATGGAAAAAGAAATGCAACAATCAAAATATGATTATTATATAGATATTTTACGAGAAAGTTATTATAGGAATAATTTAATTGCAATACAAAAAATAGTAAATGATTTAAAACATGAAAAGCAAGATAGACAAACTAAAAATCTACTAGCACATGCAATATTATTAAAAAATAATTTAGAGGGAAATATAGATAAAATGCCTATATCGCAAAAGAATTTTATTAAGGAATCAATTTTTGAAGTTGATAATTGGGATAAATATAATTTGCGCCTGTTTTCAATGGCTATGAGTTTGTTTGAAATCGAAGAAATGAATGTAATAGTTCAGTCGATCTTAGATAAGAGTAAACAAAATAAAGATGCTGATTTTGCAAGATTTATTCCAGCTATTTTAGTAAATTTTTTAGATTATTCATTTTGTCTCGGAAATGAGAATACTAAGGTCATTGAACGAGCAATAGATCAATTAAAACAAGTAGAAACTAGTCCCCAAAATTGTTTTACATTGATAATGGGAAAATATTATGAGAGTTTGTGGAATAAAAACTATAAGAACGCACATAAAATAATAAATTTTCTGCACCAAATAGGGATGGATGATTTTGTTGCTAAAATGTATAAAAAATAAAAAGTGTCATATATGACATATTTGCAATGAGGTAATATTTAAATTTGTATAATGGCCATATAAAAATTAAGAAAAGAGGCGAAGATTATGGGTCCATGGTTTCCATTGTAAAAACTAAAAAGTAAAGAAAGAGAAAGAAGGCATAGGTTATGAAAAAAGCAAAGAAATTAATTGCAGGTTTAACAGCTACTAGTGCAGCTCTAATGCTGTTGACATCTCCAACTTTAGCAGCAACTGTTTATGAACATGGTGGCGTTTGGAATTATGGTGTGGGTAAAAAATACGTTTGGTCTTACTACTCTCATAATCGTTTAACTCATAAATCATCAGTTCAAGGTAAGTACTTTTCAAGTAGTGGCTGGGTAAGTCCAGGAACTCAAGCAAGAGCTTCTGCTGAAAAAGCATGGACAGGTAATCAAAGTTACTTCGATGTAGAGTAAAAAATTGGCGCACACTTTTAATAGTGCGCGCTGTTTTTATATGGTGGTGGAAAAATGTATCGAGTTTGTAAATCTGCTTTGTTTATAATTATCTCAGGTATATGTTTAATTTCAATTTTATCGGTGATCAAGGAGTATGATAAAGAAGCTATTCCTAATGCAAACACAGCAATCACTATTACTACAGATAGTATCAAGCAGTCCAAAAAACAAGTATTTTTGAAATTAAAGCAAGCAGCAAATCAAGGAAACTATCAATTAACCTTAGTTAAAGTGAAGCGAATTAACAATAAAACTAGCAAAGTAGTTTATAATTTTAATTCTAACTTGTCCAATTCTTTGACAATATTTAGAGACGATAATGTTCAAAGATTAAAATATAAAGCATTACGGTTACAAGATCTTCGGGGCACTTATTATACTACCGCTAATTCTACTCAACTTACTAAGTTAAAGCATATATTAGATAAGGCTAAAATTAATTATGCTGTTGTTAAAATTTCTAAACTAACAATTTTAGAAAATAGTGGAATTATTGAAACATACTTACCAATTATTTTAAGTATGCTAGGCATAGTATTTATTATTATGGTGATTGAAAAAGTTTCACATTTTAAAAATTATGCAGTACTAAAATTAAACGGTTGGTCACTTCGACAAATTATAATTAAAGATTTTAAGAAGTCGTTTGCGTATTTCGCTATATCATATTTATTACTGTTTGTTATTTGTTTGTGCTACATTTTGATTAAGATAAATTTCATAAATATAGTACAAATGGTTACTTATAGTTGGGAATTAATAACGTTAATTTGTTTAATTCTAGGTTTGTTAGATTTAGTTTCTTATTCTGTTTTAGTACTAATTAATATTCCTACAGCAATTAAAGGGCAAACGTATACTAAAGAAATAGTTACTGTTGGTTATATTTTAAAAATATTTTTAGTAGCTTTAGTAACAATCAATATATTTGCTTTTCAAAAAAGAGTCACAAACTATATTCAAGATAAAGAAATTATGAAAATGTGGATTAATCATCATAGTGGTTATGTAGTTCAGTATTCAGCAATTGATGATAAAATTCCTTCTGAAGAAAAGAAAGTGGAGCAACGCACTCAACGTTTATTAAATAAGAGCAAAGATGTTATTGTTTCAAGTAATAACCAGCAATATAATCCAAAGTCATGGGATACTTCACCTACAAATGGTAATGTAATGATTGTGAATAAAAATTATTTAAAATATAACCATTTAAAAACAATCACGCAAAAGGTGATTGGATCTAATTTAAACTTAAATGTTATCAATATTTTAATTCCTAATAATCGTATAGATCAAAAAAGCGCTTTTAAAAAAGAATTAGTATCCTTTATTAATTTCCAGCATAGTCTTATTTCAAGAAAAAAACATGTAAAAATGCCGAAACTTAAATTTATTACATATAGCGGTAATAAAAAAATTTTTAATTATACAATTGGATCGGAAACTAAAGATTCTATTTCTGTGAATCCAATTATTGTTGTAGATAATGACTTTTTATCTCCAAACTTCTATTTTGCTGCTGTTAGTCGTGGAATGATACAATTTTCAAATTTACATGAATTGGAACGAAATATTTCAGAGCTTAAATTAACGTCCTATATTTATGGGATTACCGATGCTAAGACTAGATTATCTAATTTTAATATTAAACTTTCACGTCAACTAATGACTATGGTATTAACAATATTATTATCTATTAGTCAGTTAATATTTATTATTATATTTATTAGTCTTGCATTTCTTCAAAATCAACGACAAAGAATGGCAATTAACAAAGTTTTTGGGAAGTCTAATAATCATATTATTTTGAAATTGATTTTAATTAATATGTTAACTGATTTAATGATTATTCTTGTATTAGCTTTAATTCAAACGAATAGCTTGATCATTTGCATATATATGATTCCCTATTTAATAGTTGAATTTTTGGTCATTATGTTATTAGCCCATCATGCACAAAAGGATTTATTGTTAACTTTAAATCACGGTAATTGAGGATAGTTTTATGATTAAGATAAAAAAGATAAATAAAAGCTGGGGACGACGAATTATTTTAAAAGATGTCTCATGTGAATTGAAAAGCGGTAGTAGTTATGCTGTTATTGGTAAAAGTGGAATAGGTAAGACAACATTTTTGAATATTTTAGGCGGATTAGAATCTGCAGATTCTGGGGAAATATTTATAGATGGTCATAAAATGACTCAAAAAACTTTACCAATTCTACGACGTAATAACTTCGGGTTTGTTTTCCAAAATTTTGGTTTGATAGATACTGATTCAATTAAAGACAATCTTTTAATAGGATTAGCAAATCAAAGTTTGAATAAAGTACAAACAGAGGAAGTTATGCATAATGTTTTAAATAATCTTGGACTTAATCAATTGTCACTTAATCAAAAAGTTTATACTTTAAGCGGTGGTGAGCAACAAAGAATTGCTTTAGCAAGAATCATTTTAAAAAAACCAGATATAATATTTGCAGATGAACCAACTGGATCATTAGATCCTGAAAATGCACAAGTAATTTTGAATCATTTGTTAAATGACTTTAGTATTGATCGTACTGTTTTGATTGCAACCCATGATCGAAATGTATGGCAAAGGTGTGATTATATTATTCAAATTGAAAATCAAGGAATTAAGATTACTGAAAATATGAGGAGAATATAGTTATGACAAAAATCAAGAAAATGCTTATCGGAGTGGTAGTTATAGTAGCGCTATTAACGATTGTATTATCATTTCACAATCCTTATACTGATCGGGTGAATCCATTCATTTCCCAGGAAACAAGCTATGCTCAAGTAGATAAAGGCACACAGCGGTATTACAATGTGAAGGCGTATAATCCTAAGACGAAAAAGAATTTATTGTTGAAAAAGGTTGGCGGCTACGATCCATCAGGCCAATATATTTCAATTCAACACAAGGGGCAATACGTTAAATCAATCAAATACATCACTAGAAAACAATTTATGCAAGCAAAAGAATAGTAAAAAAGCGTTTGGAAAAATCCAAGCGCTTTTCATATGCAACAGTAATGCTGTTATACTAGTATTATTATGCATACAGGAGAAAAATAATGAAAAATACTTTAACTTTTGTTTTTAGATTACTAGTATTGCTATGTGGCATTGCATTAGCTGGTTTTATCGTGTGGCAGCTGTTTACTAACGCACCAATGCTTGATGTTAACGTTCAGACTAAAGGACCAGTGATTATCGTCATTTATAGTTTGGTAGCGTTAATTACCTTAGGTGCTGCTATCAGCTTCTTTACTGATAAAAATATGGGTTCAACGATCTTTTTAGGTGGCTTACTGACAGTAATTGCAATAATTTTGTGGATTCAAAATCAAGACTTGGCAGATATTTATCGCTGGTATTTTATTTACGGCCTGCTTGTATCGCTACTCAGTCCATTTTTTAGAAAAGAAAACTAAAAAATGGAAAAATCTTCATTTTCTGAAAAAATTTTTGCGTTTTTTTGCGTAATAAGTAATAGAGGGATAAAACTCTCAGATTTTTAGAAATGAGGATTTTTTTATGTTAGAAAATGAAATGTCACCGGCAATGGTGGATCACTTGGCCGCAGGAATTATGAAGAAGTATAATGATCAGCTTCTTTCAGCAGTACAAAGAATGCTTCCTGAACTCAATATTCAGGAAGCAAAATCACTTGATGATCCAAATAGAAATGTCTTAGATGAAAAAGCAATCGTACATGTAATTGCGCGAGACAAGAGGCGCAATAAATACGGGTTAATCATTCAAGTAGGGTCGCAAGAACCAGGAGAAAATATTCTGGAAGTTGCTAACGCTTATCAGGAAGAAATAATCTATGGCGGGCTAGGTGGCTGTCCGGAAAAAGAATTCAAAGCGACATATGTGATCTTTCTTTGCCGAATAGATCCTTTTGGCAAGGGGAAACCTCGTTATGAGTATTATGGTGGTAAATATAATAAAGAAACGCACCAAACTTCTGCAGCACCAAATGTGATCTTCATTAATATAGATGGGGATAGTAAAGGATATGCTTAGCAAATATGTGTTTAAGAGAAATGCTTTAGTGCAATTCAATTAGTCTTTGCTGCTTAATTTTATAGATTTGTTGGCAAAATTGGGTTAAAAATTTGCAATTGTGGGATGCAATAATACAAGTGAGATGCGACTGTTTTAGCATTTGGGCCAAGGCCGTCACACTTTCTGGATCAAGATAGTTAGTTGGCTCATCAAGTAATAGAATAGATTCTTGTTCAAGGTATAGCTGCTTGATTAATGCTAATTTAGCAAATTCGCCACCACTCAAATCCGTGAGTCTTGTAGTCAAATCGACAAACATATCCATTTTAACTAAAAGACGCTTAACTTCAGTTTTGCTCAAAATAGTCTCGTGAAAAAAATCTGCTACTGTGGCAGGTTTCTTTTGTTTAGTCGTATTTAAACCAATGTAGCTGGCTGGTAGCAAAGATTGCTGCTGATTAATGTAGTGTTCTAAATATTTGAGCAATGTTGTTTTACCGCAGCCGTTGGGGCCGATTAATCCAATAATATCGGCTGTTTGCAAGTTTAACTGTGTATTAGATAATAAAGTCTTATTTTGGAGACTAAGTAATTGATCTATTTTGATAGAGTAATTATGTATTTTAGTCGGCCACTTTTTAAATTCAGGAAGTTTAAGTTGATGTTGATATAGGTGCTGTTTCTCTGGAAGTTTAGCCAGTTCACGTTCAGCTCGCTTAAGCCGACTATTTAATCCTTTTTGAACATGATCATGACTTCGCGAAGGATAGCGACCAGTATTGTCTTGTGTTTTAGCAAAATGATTATAGTCAGTACTTTTTTGCTTTAAAGTAGAGACTTTTTCAGTAATTTGTTGCTTTAATATATCTCGCTTTTCGTTAAAATTGTGTACGGCTTGTTTATCTAATTGTTTTTGTTCGAGATACTGTGCGTAATTTCCTGGGTAATAAACTGCATTATTTGGCTGCAGAATAATAGTTCTCTCACATAGTTGGTTGATAAAATCCAGATCATGGCTAGCTACTAGAATTGCTCCATCATAATTCTTGAGTAAGTAGAGTAAATTCTGGATATTTGTGTCATCTAAGTAAACTGTCGGCTCGTCCAATAAGAGAAGAGAACCAGGAAGCCAAATAGTATTTTCAATTAAATCTAATCGCTTTTCACCAGCGCTCTTTGAGTCATTAATTACAGTTTGATCATTGACTTGAGGTACATAATTAATTTCACCGTGACAAATAATCTGTCCATCATCTGGTTGGATTTGCTTACGAATTAGGTCAATTAGTGTAGATTTACCAATTCCATTAGGCCCAACTAGAGCAACACGTTCACCATTAGCAATAGAAAAATTTAGATCGGTGAATAAATTGCGCTTAGGGTAGGAAAAATCCACATGACTGACACTAAGAAGAGTTTTATTGAATTTTGTTTCTGACATAAGTAACCTGCTTTTTTGAAAAAGTCAGGACTCGTCATCCTGACTAATGACAGTTTGACAAGTTGTTTTTACGAATCCTCATAGTTACACCTTGCTTTCTATAGATTTGACTATAATTATAAAAAAATTAAAAGATAAATCAATAAAAAACGCTAAGTTCTCAACTTAACACAATAAATTAAAAATGAAATGCGTCAGCAGCAATCATGATAGCTGCTAGAAAACCGATGATAGTCAATTGCATTTTCTTAGTAATTACCAGATATGCAATGAATTCACGCACAAAAGCATTTAAAGTAAAATACCACTTAGTTTTGGCACCATAACCAGTACACTTGAGTCCTTGACGTTTAGCTAAAACCAGAGCGCGATACACATGGTAGGAGCTGGTTACAATACAGAAGCGACTATTTGGTTTCATCAGTGCATGTGAGAATTGCAAGTTCTGCTGGGTAGTTTTGGATTTATTTTCGATAATAATATCGTTTTTATTAATACCCAGTTTTTCAGCATATTCAGCCATAGCAACTGCTTCAGGAATGTCTTCACCAGGTCCTTGGCCACCAGACATGATTAACTTAGAGCCAGGATTTTTGTGATAAATTTCTATTCCCCGGGAAATTCTTGCTGCCAGAAGTGGTGCTACCTTTGTTCCCATAATGCCAGCGCCTAACACTACGATGTAGTCTAAGTGCGGCATGTGCCAATTAATTAAATTAATCCAAGAAGTTAAAGTATACATCATCATGATAGTGACTAAGTAGATGATGACTAGCCATAGAAAAATATAGGGATACTTTAACCAGCTATCATGACTAATTCGTCCCACAAGAGGATATAAAAATAGGAAGAAGATAATGGAAATCCCCATGCCCAGAGAAAGATAATTTGTCCAGCGGTTTCCTTCTTTGATAATGATTTTAATGCCATCGTAGAAAAACATAATGATCAAAGTTAATGCAAAGATAATCGTTCCAGCCATCACAGCAAATAGCGCAATCACAAATAATGGCAAAATCCAGTCTTTGTAATGTGGATCAAGGTCAGCGATATTAACCAGAATGACTACACCTAAAAATAAAAAACTAAATAAGGTGATAACTAAGCTAACTCCAGCGCGTAAGGAACGACGTTCGTGAGTAATGATCCAAATGAATCGGCCAAAGCACAGCAAGAAGATCAAAATAGCAATTAAAATGGGATAATTCATAATTTACCTCGAAAAATATTTACTAAATCAATTATAAAAGGACTAGACAAAATTTTGAAATCATTATACAATTTTTGCATAATTAGATAATTATTAAAAGAGAGTGAGAATATGAATGGCAATATTAGTGATCATATGAATAAAAGAGAATTGAAGCACTGGCTTAGCGAGCGAAAGTTTAGTCGCTGTGTATTATATTTTGAGTTAGCTTATGTAGTAGTTTTACTATTCACATTGATGTTTGACTTTAAAGTTTTTATGCATTTGATTGCATTTCAAGGGATTGCAATTCTGATTTATTATTCAATTGGTGCCTTTCTTGATCGAAGGATAGTGATTAAAAAACACGATACATTCTGGGAAACACTGACTAGTATTAGATTTACTAAAAACGTATTTCTTCGCTTATTTGAATTCTTGCTCTTTTGGGCAAATATCGGTTTAAGTATTGCTTTTGCACGTCAGCTTTGGACTGACATTTTGGCTAAGCCGCTTACCGGTAATTTTGCCAATCTCTTTGAAAATGTTTGGCTGATTGGTGATGGCCTATATGTTGTTCTACTCTTTTGTGTGGAGGTCGGTATTTTAGGTGGAAATCGTAAATTAATTCGTGCGTCTAGCGTTTTAACTGTTGTTTTATCACTGATCTTGCTTTTCATGCAGCCAAGCATGCAAGTAGCTACTGTTATTGGCTTGATTCTCAGTGGGGCAAATTTCTGGTTGAGTTTTCGTAATAAGATTTAGTGGGGAGAAGTCTTATGCAAGATCCTAATTCAAAAACATTCCAAACTATTTTCAAAAATAAACAGCGTCTGCATTTCTTTCTTTATGCAGAGCTGATCTATGTAGTAATTTTGTTATTGACGGTAATCTATGCCTTTCCAATTTTCATGCGTTTAATTGTCATCCAGTTTGCTGTGATTGCTATTATGCTAATTGGTTCTGGCCTATTGAACTGGTATGACAAGAAGACGGGCAGAGCTGTAGTAGCAAAAAAAGATCACGAGTTTTTCTTAAAAACCTTTATCGATGAAACGCCAACTCAAAAGGTGAAGTCAGTTTTTCGTACGATTAGCTTTATCACGATCTTAGCTGCATTTGTGATGGTATTTTTTGGCTGTGCTCAGATTTTTACTGATTTGAGTGTAAAAGTAAAGCCAAGTGATCTAGCAATTATTGAGAATTTGTTACTGTTAGTTGACTCATTTTATGTGCTAACTATGTTTGGCATTATGTGTGGTCTGCTTTTTGGCAAAAAGCGAATGGAACGCAATTCTAGTTTAGCAGCAGGCTTTCTTTCACTTGTTTTAATTGCCTTTCATCCAGAATCTTGGTTGCTTTTTACAATCGGCTTATTGGCTAGCGTGTCAGGTTATACGTTATATAGATTAAATCAACTTTAGAAGCATTGAACCTTTCCTTTAGCCCATGTTACAATGAAAAACATTAATCTAAAGGATGTGTGAATGTGAATCAGCGTTATAAAGGATTGACTTTAGCTGTTGTCGGTGCCTGTTTTTGGGGTGCATCGGGTACGGTGATTCAATTTTTAGCGCCAGTTTTCATAATTATATATTCTTCATTGAGAAGTAAGATGTGGCTACGAAGAATTGATGCGATTTCAATTGTGGTAGCAGTTGTAGGAACCTTCATCTTGGCTACAGGTGGCAGATTCGATCAACTTGCTTTATCACCGCTTGCTTGTTTCTGGGGCTTAATTGCGGCTTTTTCTGAAGCGATTAATACAGTATTACCTGGGAAATTATTCAAAAAGTATGGGCCGATTCCAGTAATCGGCGCAGCAATGTTGGTTGCAGGCATTGCCTTTTTACCAATTTACTTCACTCAACCAATGCCAAAACTTGCACCAGTTGATGTTTGGGTAATTGTTTATATTATTATTGGTGGAACATTGTTAGCTTATACAATGTACTTATCTAGTGTGCAGTATATTGAACCAAGTACGGTAGGGATGCTTGGAGCCTTCGAGCCACTGATTGCAACGATCCTGTCAGTTTCACTGCTTCATGCGGACTTTGGCCCAATGGACATGTTTGGTGGCTTTTTAATTATTGTTGCTACATTCATGCAGCTAATGCCTAGCAGAAACCCAATTAAGAAAAACGATGAATAAAAAATTAACGGACTAGTTCAAGCTAGCCCGTTTTTGTTATGATAGAGTATGTTAGTTTTAGAAAAGTTGGGGATTAAAAAGAATGGTTACACAAAAACAACGGCGCCTGTGGGCCTTTTTAGCTGGATTAGCTTGCGTAATGTGGGGAATATCAGGTCTATTTGCTAAGAGTCTATTTAATACTAGTCCCGACATTACACCAATGTGGCTATCACAGATTAGAATGGTAACTTCAGGCATTATTTTGTTAATTGTAGCTGGCGTATTAAAGCAAAAGCCAATCGCTACAATGAAAAATAAGCATGACGCGTGGACGATTATCGCATATGGGATTTTTGGTTTATTACCAGTCCAATTGTTTTACTTTATTGTAGTACAACAAGCTAATGCTTCGATTGCCACGATTTTACAATTTGTTGGTCCCTTTTTTGTAATGGGCTACCTAGCTGTAACGCATAAGCAAGTAATGCGGCGAATAGATGTGCTTGCTGCCATCTGTGCCTTCATTGGCGTAGTATTGCTGGCGACACATGGGCGTTTTAATCACTTTGCTTTAACGCCTAGCGTTCTATTCTGGGGTTTGCTTTCAGCTGTTGGAGTTGCGACCAATACATTAATTCCAATCAGTGTGTTGAAGCGAGTTTCTAGTTTAGTCGTTACAGGTTGGGGATTGCTGTCAGCGGGAATTTGCCTAATGATTGTGCACCCACAGATGCCGCATATTCCGAATACGCCACATGTATGGCTAGATGTGGTGGCAGTGATTGTGATTGGAACCCTGATTCCATTCCAATTAATGACTAATTCGCTGCGCTTTATCAAGGCATCAACGGCAAGTTTGCTAGATGCTTTTGAGCCTTTTTCTGCAACCGTTGGTTCAGTTATTTGCTTTGGTTTGGTGATGACCCCAATGGACTGGATTGGTTCGATTTTAGTTGTGCTGGCAGCTATGGCCTTGAATATTTCACCTAAGAAAAAGAAAGTTAAAAAAACTCATCAATAAAGTTGAGGATGCCCAGTAGGTATCCTTATTTTTGTGGTTTAATTATTAGGTGAATGAGAAAGAAAAAGGTGAACGAGATGGTACCAGCAAAAACACGAAGATTGTGGACATTTCTAGCAGCAATGGCAGCTGTAATGTGGGGTGTGTCAGGATTATTCGCTAAAGGATTGTTTGATATTAGTCCTAAATTAACACCAATGTGGTTAACCCAAGTCAGGTTGATTATTTCAGGAGCAGTTTTATTAATTGCCTCAGGATTTTTAAAGCAAAAGCCAATAGCTACGTTGAAAAATAAGCACAATGTTTTGGTTATTATAGCCTATGGCATATTTGGATTATTGCCAGTGCAGCTATTTTATTTTATGTGTATTCAAGTGGCTAATGCTTCGATTGCGACAATCTTGCAATTTATTGGACCATTTTTTGTATTAGGATATTTAGCTATCACGCACAAGCAGGTTATGCGTAGATTGGATATCATAGCGGCGTTATGTGCTTTTTTAGGTGTGTTTTTATTGTCAACTCATGGTCAATTTAATCATTTGGCCATTACGCCAGTTGCACTATTTTGGGGCATTTTGTCTGCTTTTGGTGAGGCTACTTATACTTTGATTCCGGTTAACATTGTTAAAAAGGTTTCTAGTATGGTAGTAACAGGTTGGGGGATGATTTTTGCTGGAATCAGTTTATTGATAATTGATCCGCAATTTCATGCAGTTCCCAATAAGCCTGAAGTTTGGCTGTATACTGCGGCAGTTATTGTAATTGGGACGATTATTCCGTTTCAAATTATGGCAAACGCGCTGCGGTATGTAATTCCATCAACTGTAAGTTTATTAGATGCTTTTGAGCCATTTTCAGCTACAGTTGGTTCTGTCCTTTTCTTTGGGTTAGTAATGATGCCGATGGATTGGGTCGGATCAGTGCTAGTTGTGGTAGCGGCAATGGCTTTGAATCTAACGCCGAAACAGAAGAAAAATAAGATTAATCAAAAAACGGAGCATTAATTTGCTTCGTTTTTTAAGAGCTATTTGTGTTTCATTTTCCTAATTTTAAAGTAAGAATAAATCATCGAGATTAAGAAAATAATGTCTAGTGGAACGGGAACAATCAATAGAAACAGGGCACCTAGACCATATTTTAAACCGATGAAGAAGTTGATACCTGCAATTACTAGGAATTGGATTAGGATATCCCAATAGCCTACTTTATTCAAGTAAAATAGTTGATATTTTTTATAAAATGGTGAGTAGGCTAGTACAATTACTACGATAATTAAGATGATTGCTGTTAAAATTTTAGTGTCCATTGTTGTTCCTGTGATGTCGATAATTGTTTTGCATCTTGATATCAATATATATTCCAACTGCAGTTAATAAACTCCAGATGATTGTATATGGGATTCTGACTATTACTAAAGTGATATAGGTACTCCAATCTAGAGTAAAAGCGAAGACTAAAAATATCCACGGAAGACTAATCAAAGTTACAGTAACTAATTTTCGATAAGGATAATATTTTTTATAGGTTACGCGTGCATTGATAATTTTATAGATGCTAATTGCGGTGAATATCGCCATAATTGTAACAGCGATAAACACAATGATGCTAGTCATAGTTATTCCTTCCTAATTTTGTGCTTTTCATAAAGATAAGCAATCGGAAATTGAATAATTACTACAGCAACTGTAAACCATAACATTCATGTTGACATCAAATTGTTGTAGTAGTCAAAAACTAATAACATTCCCTCAGCAATAATGACTTCGAGCTGTCTATGCCAAAACTTTTTCATATGGATCACCGCCTGATAGTATCTAAGTTGTTGTATAAATATAAACTAGCACGGATAATAATTATAAAAATTAAAATGCTAATATATTGGCATTTTTTAATGAGAAAAATAAATTTGTTTTACTTGTTCATATGCTGTTTCAAAACCAGCTTTTAAATCGGATATGTGTTCTAATTCAAGAATGTGCAGTTGTTGAGTTATTGCACTTTCATCTTGGGTTGAAATATATTTTAGCAGTTCATGCATAAAATTTTGTCGAATTTTTTCGAAAGCATAATTATCTGGTAAATCCCACTTTTGTCTTAAAAGTGAGTCTAAATCAGTAGCCAATTTAATATTTGTTTTTATAAGTACAAATTCAGCGTTTATCAAAGTGTTATAAACGGCATTGATCCATTCTCTATTATCGTTTTTGTGCTTTTGGCGATAATAATTTAAGGAATAGGCTAAATTATAAACGTCACGTGGACTCATCAGATTTTGTGTATTTCCGAAAAAATAAATATCCTCAAAATTCCAGATTTCTTCTCCATTCATGATTTTATTAAAATGGGAGATGATCCGTAGTTTATCAGAACTAGTTGTTAGATCTATATTTGTTAAGTCCATGTAATAATTGCATGCCACAGCGGCTCGTAAAAAGCTAACTCTGTCTGTAAGATTACGATGGCTTATGTCAAGATACTTAGTAGCATAATGCAATAATTTATCAACTTGGTTGCTAACATAAGCTGCAGAGATTTGTGAAGTAGTCTGTTTAAGGTAACTACTTATACTACTCTCTAAAAAGTCTATTGGCTGGACGTTGATTTTTTTAAGTAGCAGTAAAACTTTCTCAAATGCTAATTCGCCTTTGCCAGTCTCCCAGTTACCTAGAGACTGTCTTGAAGTTATACCAGCTGCTGCTTTGGCTAAAGTGATATGTTGTTGTTTTCGTAATTGTCGGAATTTTAGCCCGAAGATTTGATTATTCATAATAGAAAGGTCTTTTTTATGAAGAAATACTTTTTTGAAAAGAAATTAATAAGTTTTTTGTTTAATGGTAGATTAGTGGTAATTGGGATTGTATTACCTATGCTTAAGCATATGATTTAATCATTCAGTATCCTTTTGAAAAATTAGATTAGTAACACAAACCAAAAATACAATGATGTTATAAATCAGAAAAATGCTGACAACGAGACCAAAAGTATAGGTCTTGAACCAAAATAGAATTACGATTGCAGAAAGAATTAAAATTAAGCTAATTGTAATCCAGTTCAGCTTATGAAACTGCAATGTGATTCCTGAAGCAAAAGTACAAATGATTGCAATAGTTAAGAAACTGATGCCAAGGGTAGATGAGTCATAGGCAATAATTTCATGCAGCTCTGAGACAAGTGAAAGCCCTAAAATCAGCGCGATTAATATTAAAAAGTGGCGTACATAACTATCTATCTTATCCATAATAAAAAACTCCTAAATTAATGTATTAAGCATATAGAAAATTATAGTGTTTTTCAAGTTAAGCAAAATTTACAAGAAATAGCAGATTTTGTTACATTGCTTAATTTTATAGTAGTCATTTTAAAACAAGGCTGTAATATTTCTCCGGTAATATAGAAAACGTTGAAAGATAAGAAGTGTTAAGGAGAAATAAATTGAGTTTTAAACGTAGTTTAGTTAAGTTTGCCACAGTTTTGTCAGTATTTTTTACAGGAATTTCATTCATTAATGTTCCACTTCAAACACAAACTGTACAAGCAGCTAGTCAAAGCAAAACAGAAAAACGTAACGCCGTAGTTAAACTTGCTAAGGAACAAGTAGGTAAGAGTTACGTTTATGGGGCTACTGGTCCTTCAGCCTTTGACTGCTCAGGCTTAGCTCAATACGTTTATAAAAAGGCTGCTAAAAAGACACTACCTAGAACCACTTATGGTCAAGTTACTAAAGGTAAACGCGTATCATTAAGTCATCTTAAGAAAGGTGACTTGTTGTTCTGGGGTTCTGCCTCAGCCCCTTACCATGTTGGTATTTATGTTGGTGATGGACAATATGTTCACGCTGCAACTCCTAGTCAAGGAGTAAGAAAGCAGGCTATCAGTGCTTACTTTTACCCATCAGCAGCTAAACGTGTTTTAAATTAATTTGATGAAAAAGCCCAGTCAGAAAATTCTGACTGGGTTATTTTTTATTCTGTAACTTTTTCTGGTTCGCTAACTCGCTCTTTGTGCCAAGCGATAATCATTTTCATGATGGCATTAGCTACATTAGTGTTCTTGAGTAATGGACCATGTGAATATGAGCCGATAAAGTTGCGGTAGCGCAAGCCTTCAACGTGGTCTTGTGGGTTGTTGCCGTAACCTTCGATCATGTCTCCGAGGGGGTGCAGCTTATCCTTATTGTCGAAGTAAGTTTGACCTGAATGGTTTTCAAAAGCCTTAACTTCGCCCCATTCGGTCATGTAACGGGTATCACCAATCATTCGCTTGTCGCTCTTGAAGACAGTGTGAAGTGGCAAAATATCTAAGCCAGGAATTGTTACACCTGAGTTGGTCTTATAGTAACTACCCATTAGTTGGTAACCACCACAAATGCAGAGCATAGGTTTGTCATCATTGATGTATTTATCAAGTGTTTCTTTGTGACGTGGTAAGTCTTTAGCGACAACAGTTTGTTCAAAGTCCTGGCCGCCGCCGAAGAAAACGAAATCGTAGTCAAAGGCGTTGAATTCGTCACCAAGTGAAATATTATCAACTTGAGTGTCGTAGCCTTCACGCTTTAGCAAAAAGCTCAAGATTTTAACATCACCAGAATCACCATAAGTGTTCATCAAATCTTCGTAGAGATATGCAATTCTAATTAATTTATCGCTCATTTTATTGTCCCTTAGTTTGTTTAATTTCTTCTGTCTAGTATAGCTTAATAGCTAGAATGGGGCAAAGGATTAATATTTGAATACTGTACTTGATGAAGCTAGTATGACATCAATAATGTGTGCAGTATCGTTTTCGATAAAGTAGAATATAGCGTATTTTTTGAAATTAACTCGTCGGTATTTTCCTGAAGGAGTTTTTCTATATCTTTCTGGAAAATAATTTAACGCTTGCATAGTTTGCTCAAGATCTTCTACATAATTTTGAGCTGTTTGGTGAGATTGAGATACTTTTAAAATAGACTGGTATATTTCTTTAAGTGCTATAGTTACGTTAGGTGTTACTTTGATTATGTATTTTTGCATAATGCTTATATTCCTAACTCCTTATTTAACTTATCAAACGCTTTGCTAATCTCAATACCTTTACCATTTCTTGCGTCTTGAGCATGTTTAGCTAATCTTGCTTCAAGTTGTTCCTTGGTCATCTTGTTCATATTCATCCAATCAGGAGTGATTTCAGCTAATTTGTCCTCCCAGTTAGACTTAGCGACCTCATATTGAGCTGTAGCTTCTGCAACCATCATTGCAGTATCGTGATCGTTTTTATTTTCTCTTTTCTTTGAGGAGAGATCAAAAGGAATACTATCAGTTAATGCAATTTGACGTAAGTACATGTCAATTGCGACTGACATTGGAATGCCAAGTTGGTTTAACACTTTTTCTGCGTTTTGCTTAGTTTCTTTATTAACACGGATGTTAATTGCTGCTTTTTCAGTCATAGTTTTCTCCTTTGTAGTTGTGTGATAGTTAATAGATAGTTAATAGCTACATAATATCATATAGGGATTATTCATGCTATAGAGACGATCAATGACTCGATTCTATCATCGATGATTCCGATTGGCTCATTTTTAGGCGGGCTGATTGTAGCGCGTTTTGGTGCAGATTGGGCGATTGCACTTGAGGGAGTTGCTAAAATTTTGACAGCAGGATATTATTTTGTGATTGAGAAAAAGAAGTAAATAAATAGCAGTGGTCGACTAGATCATTGCTTTTTTTGTAAAGAAGAGCGGTCAAATGATCACCACAATGTGTCTCTAATTGAACTGTCCCATGGTTAATCATTTTTTCAACCATTTACAATTATTGCTTTTGGTAGTAATATAAGTAAAAATATAGTACAATAAGTTGTACAATATAAGGAGTGATTAGTCTATGGATGCGGTTAATTACAGTAATTTTCGTAAAAATTTAAAGCATTATTTTAAGCAAGTCAATGATGATAGTGAACCTTTGATCGTAACTAATAAAGAACCAGAGGATAATGTGGTTGTATTAGGTAAAGAAGATTATGATGCCTTGGTTGAAACATTAGAAATTCAATCTAATCAATACCTAATGGACAAGATTGAAAGAGGGCGTAAACAAGTTAGTGAAGGCACGATAAAGCAACATGAACTAATTGATCCTGAGCAGGTAACAAAATCATGATCGTGGCATGGACGGATGATGGTTGGAACGACTATGTGTATTGGTATGACGATGGTGATTATAAAAAGGTATCAAGAATAAACGATCTTGTGAAAGATATGAAAAGACATCCATTTACAGGTATTGGTAAGCCTGAGCCCTTAAAGAGAAATCTATCAGGGTTATGGTCAAGACGAATCGATTCGAAAAATCGGATCGTCTATGATTGTCATAAATCAATGATAACTATATATTCATGTAAGGATCACTATTGATAATTGGAGTTTTGCAGCAATGATTAATTTCATTGCTGCTTTTTTCATTGACTAAAAAATATAAAGTGCTATTTTTATTAAAATTGGACAGGGGGATTGCTATGAAAATTGGAGAAGCACTACGCAAAGAAAGAATAAAATTAGGACTAACACAGGATCAAATGTGTGCTGGGATCCTTAGTCGTCCTTTTTACGCAAGGATTGAAAGTCGCAAAAATCGCATAAATGCGGAGAGCTTATTTAAAATATTGCTTGAGCATCAAGTTGATCTAGTAGAGTTTTGTGATCTTATTCAAGATGATTATACGTCAGAAGAACGAAAAGTTGAGAAGCAATTTGAATTTAAAATGAATCTAGCAGTTAGTGCAAAAGATACTGAAGCTTTGGATAAGTATTGTCAGCAGATAATGAATTCATCTAATAATGAGGTTTTGAAGTTGCGAGCATTAATTACTTCGGCATATTTTAAGGGTGAAACTGACAAGATTGATGTAGAAATCAGGACGAAGATAAAAGCTGAGTTTGATGGAGGGAATAATTGGCTTGAGCGACCAGACCTACTGCGATTATTGGCTAATACGATGCCGATGTGGCCACAAGATGAATTGGACTTTTTAATTGGGCGCTTGCTTGATTTTGCAAAAAAATCTGAGCTTTCAGAGTTAACGACTGAAAGATATTTAAGATTGCTAGAAAATTATCTGGTGGTTTGTTACGACAGAAAGGTTCATAAGAAAACTACACATTTTGATCATATTGATGATGCGATGGAATATATTATTGATGCTACTGAGTCGTTTCACTTGATGATTTATAGAATTAAAGTGTTTTATATGAAAGCATTATTTTTAGATCAAATGGACAAAGCAAAAGAGATTAGACAGGATCTTGGTGTATTAGGCTATAAAAACTTTATTGCTAGTTGGCCTGAGTATTAATTTGTAACAAATATGATACAAAGTCAATCGCAGGAGAACTTACATGATTTAAAATAATAGTTGAAGACTTAGATGGAAGGAAAAACTTAAGTTAATGCAAGTCGACGTTGCTTCAATTGTAACTGCAGTAGTAATCTTAATTGCTGTTGGTGTGGTATTTCTAATAGATTCATGCTTTCTTAGATATAAACCAGTTATGCAACTAGTAGTATTATCGATCTTTTTTATTATGCTTGGTATATTTTGGATCATTAAGAGCTATAAGAAATAAGTAAATCCAAAAATTAATGGAAATCGAATATATGATTTAGAAGAAACAAGGTAAAATAAATTGCGTGAATCATTACTAAGTCCCAAACTTTATCAAGCTCTAAAATACATTTTAGCTGTAACACTGATAATAATCTTAATCTTGCCATTACCAGCAATTAATCAGAAAAAGATCAATTACTGGCTGGTAGGATCATATTGTCTAGTCCTGGGCGACTGGTTAGCTACTTGGATGCAACACCATCATATTCATTGGGTTATTAGCATAATCATGGGATACGTAATAGCGTTCATTATTTGTGTAATACTGTATCTCTACACAGCAATGATTTAATTGAAAACAGACATAAAAACACCGAAGTTCAAAATCTGAGCTTCGGTATTTTTTCTATCTATTTTCTTCCTGTGCAGCCAAGTGATTGATCGGACCCCATTTTGAACCAACATCAATTGGGTGAGAAATTGCAGCGTAAGTAAAGTCCTTACCAATTTTTATAGCATCAATTACAGACTTTCCCTTAGCTAATTCTGCCGCAATAACTGCGGAGAGAGTATCACCTGTGCCATTCACGCGATCAGTCTTAAAGAAAGGCTTGGTAAATTCGTGAAATGCGCCATCTTCAGTCAACAAAATATCAGTTACTTCAGTCTGATTATCTGAGTCATGACGTCCCTTCATCAAGACATTTTTAGCACCCATCTCTTGTAGCTTTTTAGCGCCTGCGTGAATTTCTTCCTTATTATTTAGCTTCAAGCCAGTTAGCTTTTGTTGTTCATAAAAGTTAGGCGTAATTACATCGGCTAGCGGCAATAATCTGCCTAAGAAGGTCTGGTAGGCATCATCGTCAAGTAGGGTGGCACCGTGCTTAGTGATGATGACGGGATCAAGCACGATTTTACCCATGTCGTATTTTTCAAGATTATCGGCAACGCAATCGATAATTTCCTTGTTAGCCAGCATCCCTGTCTTAGTCGCATTAATCTTGAAGTCGTCGTTTAACACATCGAATTGCTTTTGGATAAAATCAAGCGGCATAATTTGTTGGGCAAAAATTCCTTTTGTATTACCAGCTACAGCCGCGGTCATCAGCCCCATGCCATAAACGCCCCGTGCATAGAATGAATGCAAATCTGCTGGCATTCCTGCACTACCATCACTATCGTTACCCGCAATTGTTACCGCAATTTTTTGATTTTTTTCCATTAAAATGCCCTCCTTAAAAAATCCTTATAAAAATTATACCGTATCTATTACATTAACTGCTAGAATCTGCATTAGAAAAACAGTAATATTATAAGAAAGCGCTTTTGCAGAAAAGAGAATAACTATGACAGAAAAATATATTTTAGCAATCGATGAAGGAACCACCTCTACTAGAGCAATTATTTTTGCCCATGATGGACGTGAAGTTGCTTCTGCCCAAAAAGAATTTCACCAATATTTTCCAGAGCCTGGCTGGGTTGAACATGACGCTAATAAAATCTGGATGGCGGTCCAAACAACAATTGCCAATGCTTTTATTAATTCGGGCATTTGGCCTAATCAAATTGCCGCAATTGGCATTACCAACCAACGTGAAACGACCGTTGTTTGGGACAAGGATACAGGTGAGCCAATTTATCATGCAATCGTTTGGCAGTCACGGCAGACAACAGAATTAGCTGAAAAATTAAAAAAAGAAGGCTATAGTGATGAAATTCGTCAAAAAACAGGCTTAATTATTGACCCATACTTCAGTGCAACTAAGATTCGCTGGATTCTTGATCATGTACCTGGCGCGCAAGAAAAAGCTGAACAGGGAAAGTTGCTTTTTGGCACGATTGATAGTTGGCTAGTTTGGAAGTTAACTGATGGTGCTAAACACGTGACTGATTACACTAATGCTTCACGGACCATGCTGTTTAATATTCACACGCTCAAGTGGGATGACGATATTTTGCATTTGCTCAATATTCCTAAGCAAATGTTGCCTGAGGTGCGCTCGAATTCAGAGATTTATGGTGAAACAGCGTCATATATGTTCTTTGGTGGACAAGTGCCAATTGCTGGGATGGCCGGTGACCAACAGGCAGCCTTATTTGGTCAACTAGCTTTGAAACCAGGAATGGTGAAAAACACATATGGCACCGGTGCCTTTATTGTGATGAACACAGGGGACAAGCCAACAGACTCTAACAATAATCTGTTAACGACCATTGGTTATGGCATTAATGGTAAGATTACTTATGCTTTAGAAGGATCAATCTTTGTGGCTGGTAGTGCAATTCAATGGCTACGCGATTCGATGAAGTTGATTAAGCATGCGCCAGACTCTGAACAAGCAGCGCTTGAGTCGACATCAGAGAACGAGGTTTACGTTGTCCCTGCCTTCACTGGGTTAGGCGCACCATATTGGGATGCGGAGACTCGTGGTTCAATCTTCGGTGTTACACGTGGAACTACTGATAAGGATATAATTAAAGCAACTTTGCAGTCATTAGCTTATCAAACCCGTGACGTTGTTGATACGATGCAACAAGATTCAGGCATTGAAATTCCTGCTTTACGTGTTGATGGCGGTGCTAGCAACAACAATTACCTGATGCAGTTTCAGGCTGACATTTTAGGGATTGAAATTGAACGCGCTAAAACGCTGGAAACAACCAGCATGGGTGCAGCCTTTTTAGCTGGCCTTGCCGTTGGCTATTGGAAAAATATTGACGAGTTAAAGCATACCTTTACGATTGGACAGGCCTTTGAACCGAAAATGAGTGCAGTTGAACGTGAAAAACTTTATTCAGGTTGGCAACGTGCAATTCGTGCTGCTCGGTTATTTGCACATGACTGATAATGATATAATAAAAGTACGGTATTAACACTTTAATGAGGAAAGGCAAGGAAAAATGAAGCATGATCGAATATTAGCTTTGGATGGACCGCTGAATTTCAGAGACATCGGCGGCTACCAAAATGACAAGGGTCAACATGTAAAGTGGAACAAAATATATCGTTCTGATTCACTTAGCTCCTTGTCGAAGGAAGATCAAGAAAAGTTAGTTGAACGCCGAATTACCGTAGATGTTGATTTACGCTCTAAGTATGAACAAAATTCAGCGCCTGACAAGCTTTGGTCAAATGTCCGTTTTGTTGATGCACATATTTATTCTGAAAACCGCAAGCAAAATAAAGGCGATAACAAGTTATATCGCTTTGTCCATCATATTCCTGATATGGGTGACAATTGGCTTGGTCAAATTTACCAACAGGTTTTGCTTAATTCACATAGTCAACATGAATTTGCTAAAATTTTTGCGGAATTGATTGAATTACCTGAAGAAGATGCGCTAGTTTATCATTGTAGTGCAGGCAAAGATAGAACTGGAATGACTTCAGCACTGATCTTAACTGCATTAGGTGTTGATGATGACACCATTTCGCGTGATTATTTATTGACCAATGAATTGTATGACTTTGCTTTGGCTAAACAGTTCCCCGATGATAATGAAATTGCTAGCCTAGTTTCTAAAATGAATATTACCAAGGGAGAGGGACCGGCTATTCGTGGAATTACGGAAACTATTCGCCAAGGCTGGGGCAGTTTTGATGGATTTTTCAAAAAAGAGCTTGGCTTTAGCCAAAAAGATTTAAACCGATTCAGAAAGATGTACTTAGAATAGGAATAATATGACTACTTTATCAGATGTTGCTAAAGAAGCAAATGTATCAAAAATGACGGTATCACGAGTGATTAATCATCCTGAGCAAGTAACGCCAGAATTAAGAGCAATGGTAGAAAAAGCAATGGAGAAACTAAACTACCATCCCAATTCAATTGCACAGGCTTTAGTTAATAATCGGACTAACGTGGTAAAATTCGTCACTTTAGAAGATATTGATACCACTGAGCCATACTATATGAACTTGCTTTTTGGTTTTGCTCGTGGTTTAAATACTAAGCAGTATGCGATGCAATTAGTTACGGATCCTAATCAAATTGAAAAGGAACATGCAGATGGCTATTTAATTACCGGGGCGCGAAACAAAGATTATGAATTATTTGATAAACTCGATAAGCCTTTTGTTTTATTTGGTGAAAATCACCGCGGCTATGACTTTGTTGATTCTGATAATCAGTTAGCAGAGAAGATGGCTACTCAATATGCTTTAGACCGGTTATATAAGCACATTATCTTTATTGGAATTGATTTAAAAGAGCCATTTGAATATTCACGTGAAGCTGGTTATATCAACACTTTGCAACAACACCAGTTGATACCACAAATTTTTCGGGTTTCTAATCATAGTCATGCTGCGCAAGATGTGATTCATGAACATTTTAAGGAATTTAAAAAAGATACTTGTTTCGTCTGTGCCAGTGATCGAATTGCAGTGGGTGTTGTACGGCAACTGCAAGATGAAGGCGCTCGAATTCCGGAAGACTTTGGAGTTATTGGTTTTGATGGTGTCTTTTTAGATCAAGTTTCTAATCCAAAGCTAACGACAATTAAACAACCAATTTTTGAAATGGGTGAAATGTTAGCTAAAATGCTACTGCAAAAGATTGCCCAATCAGGTTCACCTCAAGGTGAAGTAATGCTTAAACCTAAGCTAATTCGGCGCCAATCAACTAGATAAATCGAAAAAATAACGAGCACGTCTGATATCTCAGAGGTGCTTTTTTACTGCCTTTAAAATTGTTTCCTATTATGAGTGAAAGCGCTATACTGGAAACAAGAGGCAATTTATTGAGAGATAAAATATGAATAGAGGTCACGATTATGAAAAAAGTTTTGGCAATAAATTCTGGTAGTTCATCATTTAAATATAAGCTTTTTTCATTTCCAGACGAAAAAGTTATTGCTTCAGGGATGGCTGATCGTGTAGGAATGGACAATGCTGTTTTTAAAATAAAGTTGAACGACGACAAAGAATATATTAAAAATACTTCAATTCCAGACCAAGAAGCAGCTGTAAGCTTGTTAATTGAAAATTTAAAGAAGTTTCATGTTTTAAAGAACTTAGACGAATTATTTGGAGTTGGACACCGAGTGGTTAACGGGGGCGAAGTCTTTAAAGATTCCGTCTTAATTGATAAGCAAAAGCTGCAACAAATTTTTGATTTAGGTGAATTAGCCCCTTTGCATAATGTGCCAGAAGCAATGGGGATTAAGGCTTTTATGAAGATTGTTCCAGATGTGCCACAAGTGGCAGTATTTGATACGTCATATCATACTAGTCTTGATCAAGTTAATTATCTTTATCCAATTCCATATAAGTATTATGAAAAATATGGTATTCGTAAGTATGGTGCTCACGGCATTTCTGTTAGCTATGTTGCTCCAAGAGCAGCGCGCATGATGGGCAAGAACCCATATACAGTAAAATTGATTGTTTGTCACTTAGGTTCTGGTTCTTCAGTTACTGCGGTTAAAAATGGCAAGTCACTTGATACTTCAATGGGCTTTAGTCCTGTGACTGGGGTAGCAATGGGAACACGTAGCGGCGACTTTGATCCATCAGCCCTTGAATATATTATGCAAAAGACCGGCATGACGATTGAAAAAGCCGTTGATATGTTAAACCATAAGTCGGGGATGCTCGGTGTATCAGGCGTTTCCTCTGATATGCGGGATCTGTTAGCAAGTAAAAATAAGCATGCATGGCTGGCAAGAAAGATTTTTGTTAACCGCGTTGTCCGTTATGTTGGTGCATATGCGGCAGAACTTGACGGTATCGATGGTATTGTCTTTACTGCTGGGATTGGTGAACATGATCCCGGCGTTCGGGCCGGCGTAATGTCATCATTGCGTTACTTAGGCTTGGAGCCTGATTATAAGGCTAATCGAACAGATGGTGAAAAATTTATTTCTAAGCCTGATTCAAAAGTAAAAGCATTGATTGTACCAACCAACGAAGAATTGATGATTGCCCGTGAAGTTATAAGGTTAGCAAAGTAAATGACAGATAAAATCGAATTAATAGGCGGCAGTTTAAGTGTCGAACAGTTAAATGCTATCTTTGAGACTATTCCTCAGGAAATGGATGTCCTAGATGAAAACGATGTGGTTGTTTGGTCATCGATGAATAAACATCGCTTATTTAAGCGAACTGAAAAAGATATCGGCAAAACTGTCTTTGAAGTTCATCCCGGTCACAGTCAAGGTCATGTTAAGGCAGTTTTAAAGCAGATGCACGAAGGTAAACGTGGTAAATTGTCGATTATGATTCATAAAGATGGGATTCCGGTGAACATTGCCTTTTATAGTTTGCATAATGATCAAGGAAAATATCTTGGCTGTATTGAGGTAACGCAGCCAGTGGCTGATTTGCAGGAGAAAGGCAGCAAGTGGCGGAATGTTTGGAACATGATATTTAAAAAGAAGTAAGCAAAGAGCACAATTCAAATTTGAGTTGTGCTTTTTTGATACCGCTAACAATAAATATGATATTGAAAACGGTTTCTCGTTTCCCTTAAACTATGCGTGGAGGAAATTAATTATGGCACATTGGTACGATCATGCAATTATATATCAAATTTATCCTAAGTCTTTTCAAGATAGCAATGGCGATGGCGTTGGTGACCTTAATGGTATTCGCAAACGCATCCCTTATTTGAAAAATTTAGGAGTTAACGCCGTCTGGCTTAATCCTGTGTTTGTTTCACCACAAGTAGACAACGGCTATGATGTTTCAAACTATTTTGCAATCGATCCTCATATGGGGACCATGGAAGATATGGAAAACTTAATCAAGGATTTGCATAAGGCAGGGATCCACCTCATCATGGACTTTGTCTTGAATCATACATCTGATCAACATCCTTGGTTCCAAGATGCCATCAAGAACCCCGATAGCCTTTATCGAGACTACTATATTTTCGCTGGTCATGATGGCAAGCGACCTAATAACTGGGGTTCATTCTTTGGTGGCAGTGTATGGGAGCCAGATCCAGCAGGCACAGGTCAATCTTACTTTCACTTGTTTGATAAACGGATGCCTGATTTGAATTGGAAAAATCCCGAAGTTCGGCATGCTATGTTGGAAGTGGCAGAGTATTGGCTGAAAAAAGGGATTGATGGTTTGCGTTTAGACGCTTTTATCCATATTGGCAAGGCAGATTTGCGACAAAATTATCCAACTGGAGATGGGGACGTGAACAAGCCAATTGTTGCGGAACCATTTTTCGCTAACTTACCACAGGTGCAGGAATGGATGCGGCCTTTCTGTGAGCAGATTAAGCAGGATTATCCAGATACGCTTTTATTAGGTGAAGCTGCAAGTGCTAGTGTCAATCTAGCTGTTGATTACACGACTAAGCGTAATCATCTAATGGATAGTGTAATTACCTTCCGGTACTTTACCGATGATGATTCTAATTGTGATCAGCGTTTTTCAAAGCAATATCAGCCTAAAAAGTTAGACTTGACGGCCTTTAAACAAAATCAAGTGGTTTGGCAACAAACATTAGCAGGCGTATCGCAGCCTACTCTTTATTGGAATAATCATGATATGGCCCGTTTGGCTACACGCGTAGCTAGAACACAGACTCAGGCTAAGAGCTTGGCGATGTTGATGTATTTGCAACGCGGAATTCCAGTAATTTATTACGGTGAAGAATTAGGGTTAAAGAATCTACATTTCACTAGTGCAGATCAATTCGAAGATCAAACTGTAGCGCCATGGTTAAAGGATGCAGAAAAAGTTTTGAGCAAAGATGCGGCCTTAGCTATGGTTAGTGAAACACATAAATTGCCGGCCCGTGGTCCAATGCCGTGGGATGCAACTGAGAACCATGGTTTTAGTGAAGTTAAACCATGGATAACAGGTATTAAACAGGATGATGCTTGCGTAGCTAACGAGATTAACGATACCACCAGCATGTTTAATTTTTACAAAGAACTGCTGGAACTCAAAAAAGAAGCCTTATTCCAGACTGGAACGTATTATATGATTTCAACGGATAAGAATAGCTATGTTTATCAACGTGATTTACATGATGAAAGTGCCATTGTAGCTGTTTCATTGAGTGATCAAAAGACAACTGTTGAAATACCAGCCGGTTATACTGTTGCAACACTAAAAGCGGGAGAATATCAATTAACTAATGAAAAATTAACTTTGATGCCTTATGCAGGTGTTGTGTTGAAAAAGGAGAATTAATATATGCAATTAGCAGCTTTAAGACACCGAACTGAAAGTGAAGATAGTTTTGTAGTTGATCCAAGTCATGTTCGCGTGCGTTTTCACAGTGCTAAAAATGACGTTAAAAAAGTAATTGTTCACTACTGCGATAATTATTTGCCACTTGAACAGGCTAAAACATGTGAGATGGAAAAAATTGGCGTAGGGCAGTGTGAAGATCATTGGGGCATTACGCTTGAAGCACCATATCATCGCTTGAAGTATACCTTTGAAGTAATTGGCAGTGATGGCACTAGTGTAGTTGTCGGTGATCGTGCAATTAGCAGTGATGTAGACAAGGCCATTATGGAAGATGGTTCTTATTTCAAAGTGCCATATTGCCATGAAATTGATATGGTGAAAACGCCAGAGTGGGTTAAGCATACTGTTTGGTACCAAATCTTTCCAGAACGTTTTGCAAACGGTGATAAGTCTAATGATCCCCAAGGGGTTAAAGCGTGGAATCCGGAGGATCATCCTGGCCGCGAAGACTTCTATGGTGGTGACCTGCAAGGCGTGCTTGACCATCTAGATTACTTGAAGAAACTGGGTGTTAATGGCCTTTATTTCTGTCCTATTTTTAAAGCCAGTTCTAACCATAAATATGATACGATTGACTATTTGCAAGTTGATCCGGCATTCGGCGACAAGGATTTATTTGCGAAAGTTGTTAATGAAGCTCATGCCCGCGGAATGAAGGTCATGCTGGACGCGGTTTTCAACCACCTGGGTGATCAATCAATGCAATGGCAAGATGTTGTTAAAAATGGTCCAAGTTCTCGTTTTGCTAGTTGGTTCCACATTAATGAATATCCAGTTGAACCTTACCGTGATCCATTAAAGGGTGAGGGTAGTCCTAAGTTCGATACTTTTGCCTTTGAAAAGCATATGCCAAAGTTGAATACAGCTAATCCAGAAGTACAGGATTTCTTGTTAGAGATTGCTACTTACTGGGTAAAATACTTTGATATTGATGCTTGGCGGCTAGATGTGGCTAACGAAGTTGATCACCACTTCTGGAAGAAATTCCACAAGGCTGTTACTGATATCAAGTCAGACTTTTATATTGTAGGTGAAGTTTGGCACTCAGCTCAGCCATGGCTTAATGGTGATGAATTTACTGGCGTAATGAATTACCCATATACATTGCAGATTGAAGATCACTTTTTCAAGCATAAGCTGTCAGCACAAGAATTAACTAGTCGTTTGACCGACCAGTTGATGAAATACCGGGATGCTACCAATGCAGCCATGATGAACATGCTTGATTCACACGATACAGCCCGAATTTTGACAGTAGCTAATGGAGACCAAGATTTGGCTTTGCAAGCCTTAGCTTTTGAATTTATGCAAAAGGGTAGTCCATGCATTTATTATGGAACTGAAATGGGTATGACTGGTGGCAACGATCCTGATTGTCGTAAACCAATGGATTGGGCAAAAGAAGACGGCCCGGTTTGGCAACGAGTTCATCAATTGATTGACTTTCGTTTGCAACATGATGAAACTTTCGGTAAAGGTCGAATTAAGTTACACGTAACAGAGAATGGGTTAATTGAGGTCGATCGTGAGGGGAATGAAAGCATTAAAGCATACTTTAACACGACCGATCATCCAGTAGAGATCAATTGTGAGAACACGTTTAGTCAAGATTATGAGAATAATCAATTGGCACCAAAAGGCTTTGTAGTGAGTGTTCATTAAAAGTTACTTTTAATAAGCAAAAAAAGAAGGCAGATTAAGATCTACCTTCTTTTTCTATTAACTAATCCTGATAACGGTAACAGCAGATTTAATATTGTAAACCGCTTTCAACTAAAGGATAATGAAAGCGTAAACAAGAGAGAACCTCGAATATTACGGGAGATAGAATATATGAAACGAATTTTTGAAATTGATCCTTGGAAGGTCGTTACCCATAAGTTCGAACCAAAAGATAAAAGATTGCAAGAAAGTATGACCGCAATCGGCAACGATTACATGGGTATGAGAGGAAACTTTGAAGAAGGCTATTCAGGTGACAGCTTACAAGGTACTTACCTTGCTGGTGTTTGGTTCCCTGATAAGACGCGTGTTGGTTGGTGGAAGAACGGATATCCAAAGTACTTTGGTAAGGTTCCTAACTCACCAAGTTTCATCAACATGGGAATTACGATTAATGGTGAAAAACTTGACTTAGCTAAAGTTAAGTTTAGTGATTTCTACTTAGCACTTGATATGCACCAAGGTCTTCTGACTAGAAGTTTTACTTATGAAGGTAAGGATACTAAGGTTAAATTCGAATTCGAAAGGTTTTTACATATTACCTTAAAAGAAGCAGCTTTAATTAAAGTTAAGGCTACCGTTTTAAGTGGTAAAGCTAAGATCGACTTTGATGCAGCACTTGATGGAACTGTTGTTAACGAAGACAGTAACTACGATGCAAAATTCTGGATGCCTTTAGGTGAAAATGCTGAAGCAAGAACTATTAAGGTTGAAACTAAGGCTAACCCATACAAGGTTCCACAATTTACAGTCCTCCTTAAGCAAAGTCTTCGTCATAATGGTGAAGTAGTTAAGGGTGATGTTTCAACTGAAGCAGCCCAACTTCATGAAAAGCTTTCAGTTGAGTTAAATGAAGGCGAAAGCTACGATCTTGAAAAAGATGTCATTGTTGTTACTAGTCGTGACGTCAAACCAGATGATCAAGATGCTAAGGCAGCTGAATTGATGACCAAGCTTCAAGCTAAGAGTTTTGAAGAAAACTTAGCTGATCATGAAGCCGTTTGGCAAAAGCGCTGGGACAAATCAGATGTTGTAATTGCTGGTGATGATGCCGCTCAACAAGGTATCCGCTTTAACATTTGTCAATTATTCATGACTTATTACGGTGAAGATGAACGTCTTAACGTTGGTCCTAAAGGTTTTACCGGTGAAAAATACGGTGGTGCTACTTACTGGGATACTGAAGCCTACATTGTTCCAATGTACTTATGTGTTACTGATCCTAGTGTTACTCGGGCACTTTTACAATACCGTCACGATCAATTGCCAGGCGCATACCATAACGCTAAAGAACAAGGCTTACCAGGTGCATTGTTCCCAATGGTTACCTTCAACGGGATTGAATGTCACAATGAATGGGAAATCACCTTTGAAGAAATTCACAGAAATGCGGACATTCCCCACGCAATCGCTATGTACACTGATTACACTGGCGACGACAGCTACGTTAAGAACGAAGGTATGGACGTTTTAGTTGGTACCGCAAGATTCTGGGCAGCTAGAGTTCACTGGTCAAAGTGGCGTAACAAGTACGTAATGCACGGTGTAACGGGTCCTAATGAATACGAAAACAACGTAAACAACAACTGGTTCACCAACACCATGGCAAGATGGCTTCTCAAATACACTTTGGAACGTTTGCCACTTGCTACTAAGGAAGCTCAAGAAAGAGTTTGCGTAACTGACGAAGAAAAGGCTAAATGGCAAGACATCGTAGATAACATGTACTTACCAGAAGACAAGGAACGAGGCATCTTCTTACAACAAGATGACTTCCTAGACAAGGATATTCGTCCAGTTAGCGAAATCGAAGATCAACGTCCAATTAACCAACACTGGTCATGGGACAAGATCTTGAGATCACCATTCATCAAGCAAGCCGATGTTTTACAAGGTATCTACTTCTTGAACGATGAATACACTGTGGAACAAAAGGAAAAGAACTTCGACTTCTACGAACCATTAACAGTTCACGAAAGTTCACTTTCACCATGTATTCACTCAATCTTAGCTGCTGAACTTGGCAAGCAAAAGAAGGCTGTTGAGCTTTACCAAAGAACTGCTCGTCTTGACCTTGATAACTACAACAACGACACCGTTGATGGTTTGCACATCACTTCAATGAGTGGTTCATGGCTTACAATTGTTCAAGGTTTCGCAGGCATGCGTTACGATCACAACCAATTGAAGTTTAACCCATTTGTTCCTGAAGGTTGGGATCACTACAGCTTCAAGATCAACTACCGTGGTCGCTTGATCGAAGTTTATGTTGATCATGAAGGAACTAAGCTTACTTTGCTTAAGGGTGAAGATATTGATGTATTAGTTCACGATAAGAAAGTTACTCTTAAAGAAGGTGAAACTACAAATGCTTAAAGGATTGTTATTCGATTTAGATGGTGTTTTAACTAACTCAGCTAAGTTTCACCTTACAGCTTGGAACAATTTAGCTAAGGAATTAGGCATTACCTTAACAGATGCTCAACTTGATAGCTTGCGTGGTATTTCAAGAATGGATTCACTTAACCTGATCTTGAAGTACGGTGGTCAAGAAGACAAATACACCGAAGCAGAAAAAGAAAAGTTTGCTGCAGAAAAGAACGCTAAATTTGTTGAACAAGTAGAAACAATGACGCCAAAGGACATTTTGCCTGGGATCCCTGAGTTATTGGCAGATGCTAAGAAGCAAAACTTAAAGATGGTAATTGCTTCTGCTTCTAAGAATGCTCCTAAGATTTTAACTAGATTAGGTATTATGGATGAATTTGATGGCATTGTTGATCCAGCAACGCTTCATCATGGTAAGCCAGATCCTGAAATTTACATCAAAGCGCAAGAAATTGCAGGGTTAAAGGCTGATGAAGTAATCAGTTTTGAAGATGCCAAAGCTGGGGTCGAAGCAATCCAGGCCGCAGGTCAATTTGCCGTAGGAATTGGTGATAAGGAGCTTTTGAAAGAAGCTGATTACATCGTTCCAACAACTGCTGAGTTGAAATTGAGTGAAATTGAAAAAGTTTTTAATGAAAAATAATTAAAGAGAGTAGGGGAAACAATGGTTGAGGTTGATTTAAACCATATTTACAAAAAATATGCAGGTAACGACAGATATTCTGTTAACGACTTTGACTTACATATCAAGGATAAGGAATTCATCGTTTTCGTTGGTCCATCTGGCTGTGGTAAGTCAACTACTTTGAGAATGGTTGCTGGTTTGGAAGACATCAGTAAGGGTACTTTGGAAATCGATCATAAAGTAATGAATGATGTTGCTCCAAAGGATAGACACATCGCGATGGTTTTCCAGAACTACGCTTTGTATCCACACATGACCATTTATGACAACATGGCCTTCGGTTTAAAGTTGCGTCACACGCCTAAAGATGAAATTGATCAAAAGGTTAAAAAAGCAGCTAAGATGTTAGGCCTTGAAGAGTACTTGGATAAGAAGCCAGGTGCTTTGTCCGGTGGTCAAAGACAGCGTGTTGCATTAGGACGTGCAATCGTTCGTGCGGCACCTATCTTCTTGATGGATGAACCTTTATCAAACTTGGATGCTAAATTGCGTGTGGTAATGCGTACTGAAATTGCTAAGCTTCACCAAGACTTGGGTACTACAACTATTTATGTTACCCACGATCAGACTGAAGCGATGACTTTGGCTGATAGAGTTGTTGTAATGTCTGTTGGTAGAGTTGAACAAATCGGCTCACCACTTGAAGTTTACAACAATCCAGTTAACATGTTCGTTGCCGGATTTATTGGTTCCCCACAAATGAATTTCTTCAATGTTCACTACAAGGACGGTCGAATTTCTGATGGCAAAGGCTTGAATATTGGTATTCCTGAAGGTAAGGCAAAACTGCTGGAAGAAAAGGGCTACAACGATAAAGACTTGGTCTTCGGTATTCGTCCAGAAGATATTCACTCAGAAGAAGCATTTATGGAAACATGGCCAGATTCAGTAATTGAATCAAAGGTTGTTGTTTCAGAGCTTCTAGGTGCAACTATTCAGCTTCACCAAGAAGTTGATGGTACTGAATTTACTGCTATTGTAAATTCACGTGATTATCACAAGCCAGGTGACAAGGTTAAGATGGGCTTTGATGTTAACAAAGCTCACTTCTTTGATAAAGATTCCACGAAGGCGATTGTTAACTAATCTGGTACTGAAAACGCAGTACAGATAATTATTAATTAAGCTTACAACCATATGTAGCAGAAGCTACTGTTGTTAAGAATTGTTTATTGTTTTGATTTTTAGGAGGAAAAAGTCATGAAGATTTGGAAGAAAATGGCTTTAGGTAGTACTGCTGTTCTTGCTGCATTATCATTAGCAGCATGTTCAAACGGCTCAAGTAATTCATCATCAAGTAGCAGTAATTCAAACAAGAAGGCTAACTTGACTCTTTGGGTGGATACTGAACAAGTTCCTTACTACAAGCAAATTGCTAAGGACTTTACTAAGAAGAACAAGAATATTAAGGTTCGTGTAGTTCAAAGTCCTAACGGTTCAGCTAACGCTAAGACAGACGTTGGTAAGGACCCATCAAAGGCTGCTGATGTCTTTGAAGTTCCTAACGATCAATTAGGTCAAATGGCTGAAGCTGGTTACATTAACCCACTTTCACCATCAGCAACTAAGGATATCCAAGACAACTATGTCGATGTTGCTTCAAAGGGTGTAACTTGGAAGGGCAAGGTTTACGCATTCCCATACGCACAACAAGCTCAAACCATTTACTACAACAAGTCTAAGTTATCAGCTAACGACGTTAAGGACTGGAAGACTTTAACTTCAAAGGGTGTTGTAGCTACCGACTTTACTAACGCTTACGTAATGTGGCCAGTAATGTTCTCAGCAGGTACTACACTTTACGGTAAGAATGGTGAAGACCTTAAGGGCTCAACTTTCAACTCACAAAACGGTGTTAATGCTTTGAAGTGGTACGCAGCTCAAAAGAAGAACAAGGGCGTAATGCAAACTTCAAACGCTTTGAACCAATTGAAGAAGGGTAACGCACAAGCTATTTTGGACGGTCCTTGGAACGCTGCTAATATCAAGAAGATCTTGGGTAAGAACTTCGCAGTTGCTAAGTATCCTAAGATTGAAGTTGGTGGTAAGAGCGTACAAATGGAAGCATTCCTTGGTATTGAAGGCTTCGCAGTTAATGCTAACACCAAGAATGCTAAGGCTGCTTCAGATTTAGCTGCTTACATTACTAACAAGAAGTCACAATTAATTGCTCATAAGAACGCTGGTCAAATTCCAGTATTGAAGAGCGCTGTCAACTCAAGTGCTATTAAGAGTGACCCGGTTGCTGAAGCTGTAATCGAAATGGCTAAGCCGGGTAACTCAGTATTGCAACCTAAGCTTCCACAAATGGCTGCATTCTGGAATGGTGCAGCTCCACTTATCAGTGGTACTTACGACGGCAAGATTAAGCCAGCACAATACAAGCCACAACTTGCTAAGCTTGCTAAGAACATTGAAAAGAAATAATTTGCTAAAAGCATAAGCAAGGGTTGGGCTAAATAAAAATTGTCCAGCCTTTTTGCCTAAGAAGGGGAGAAGTTATGTTTCTAAAGAAAAAGCATGTAGCTCCTAAAGCAACATATCGCGAGGTTTGGTCAAAAGGTGACATTGCTACCAAGTTATCATTCTTCTTAATGGGTAGTAACGCCTTGGCAAACAAACAATGGGTAAAAGGTATTTCATTCTTACTTTCAGAAATTATCTTTATTGTTTGGTTTATCCTCAGTGGTATCCCTACTTTAAATTCATTAGCTACATTAGGTACTATTAAAACCAAAAAAGTTGTTTATGATGCCGCACAAGGCGTTTATGTAACCAAGCAACCATCAAACTCAGTTTTGATTTTGTTATTCGGTGTATTGGCCTTGATCTTATGTGTAGCAATCATTTATCTATACATTGTCAACTTACGCTCAACTAGACATAATTATATTTTGAAGCGTGATGGGGACCATATTCCAACTAACGTTGAAGAACTTAAGAGTTTGCTTGATACTCGGTTACACGCAACCTTGATGGTTATTCCATTATTGGGTATCTTGTTCTTTACGATTTTGCCAACGATCTTCATGATTTCAATGGCCTTTACCAACTATGATCGTCAACACCCAATCGCTTTCTCGTGGACAGGTTTCCAAGCATTTGGAAATGTTTTGAGTGGTGACTTAGCTGGTACTTTCTTCCCAGTCTTAGGCTGGACTTTGATCTGGGCTGTAGCAGCTACTGCTACGACTTTCTTCTTTGGTGTTTTGCTTGCTCTTTTGATTGAATCAAAAGGAATCAAACACAAGGGATTCTGGAGAACAATCTTTGTTATCATTTGGGCTGTACCGCAATTCGTTTCACTTTTGATGATGGCACAGTTCTTGGACTACCAAGGTGCTTTAAACAACATCTTGATGAACTTGCATTGGATTAGTTCACCAATTCACTTTATTGATAACCAAGCTTCACCTTTAGTTGCAAGAATTACCGTTATTCTTGTTAACATGTGGATCGGTATTCCGGTTTCTATGTTGGTTTCAACAGCGATTATTCAAAACTTGCCACAAGATCAAATTGAAGCTGCTAAGATTGATGGTGCTAATGCTGCACAAATTTTCCGTTCAATCACTTTTCCACAAATTTTATTTGTGATGGCACCTTCACTTATCCAACAATTTATTGGTAACATCAACAACTTCAATGTTATCTTCTTGCTGACAGGTGGTGCACCAATGAACAGTAAGTATAACGGTGCTGGATCGACTGACTTGTTGGTAACGTGGTTATATAACTTGACCTTCGGTCAGGAACAGCGTTATAACGCCAGTGCCGTATTGGGTATCTTAATCTTCATTATTAGTGCAACTGTTTCACTGATTGCATATCGTCGTACTAATGCATTTAAGGAGGGCTAGACATGAAGTCATATTCAAATCAAAGACGGCTCTCATTAATCTTTCGGTATATCCTATTAATTGTTTTAGCGATTCTATGGATTTTACCGATTGTCTGGATCGTCTTAGCAAGTTTTTCATTCAATGATACTGGATTCGTTTCGACCTTCTGGCCGGAAAAATTCACATTGCAAAACTATATTGGGATTTTTACTAATCCACAATATCCATTTGGTAACTGGATCATTAATACTTTAGTTATTTCATTGCTTTCAATGGTAATTTCAACTTTCTTAACTATTTCAGTTGCCTACGTTCTGTCACGACTTCGCTTTGCATTTAGAAAGCCATTCTTACAGATCGCATTGGTATTGGGGATGTTCCCAGGCTTCATGTCAATGATTGCTTTGTACTACATCTTGAAGGGTCTTAACATGTTAAACCTCTTCGGATTGTTACTAGTTTATGTTGGTGGTGCCGGTTTGGGCTTCTACGTTGCTAAAGGATTCTTTGATACTATTCCTCGGTCAATTGATGAAGCTGCCGAAATCGACGGTGCTACTAAGTGGCAAGTATTCTTACATATTGGTTTGCCACTTTCAAAGCCAATGATTGTTTATACTGCTTTGACTGCCTTCATCGCTCCATGGACAGACTTCATTTTCTCAGGTATTATTCTTTCAACTTCAGGAAATGCTAAGACTTATACAGTTGCTTATGGTTTGTATAACATGGTGCACACAGCTAAAGGTAACGCGACTGCGTACTTCGCTCAATTCGTTGCAGGGTGTGTAATCATCGCTATCCCTATTACTATCTTGTTCGTCTTCATGCAGAAGTTCTACGTTAACGGAATTACTGCTGGTGCCGACAAGGGTTAATGCAAATATTGCTTATGCTAAAAAACGCTTTGCTTTCGGGCAAGGCGTTTTTGTATGGAGAGAAAATTAAAGCAGTAAGAATTCTACAATTCCTAAAAGTATGGCAAAAATAGTTGGTAGCCAAATTTTAGTGTGAACAAGCTTACACCAAACATATAAAATACTAATACCAATGGTAGATAGACATAGACTTGGTTAGGATTAGCTAAATCGGTTAAGTTTAATTTCAAAAAAACGAAGCTCAAAATAAGATTTAGTGTGATATTTAAAATGCTAAGTAGAGTAACAAAGTAAATATTAATTTTAGTAAGAAAATAACTACTGATAATTAACAAAACTAATAGCCAAAATGTTAGTTGGGCCACTACTATGGCTGGAATAGTATGAACTTCACCTTCGATTATAAAAATTGTAAGGAGGGGATAGATGCTGAGCAAAGTAATCAAAATACTGTTAATTAATCTTGGAATTTTCAGATATTTCATTTTGTGTCCTATATTTAAACTAATTTCTTTGAGATTTTAGTAGTTAGCAAGCTTAGAATAATATTGCCGATAGCAAAATAATTGCTAATGCGTTCATTTAATGTCAGTCCAGGGTAGGCTAGTTCTATTATTGAAATAAGAGTGATGAAGCCTAGTAGATAATATTGTGTCTTTAGCCTGAAATTGATTTTAGCAATTCTGATAGCAATGATAATGAATAAACAAACTAAAATGATATTTGCAATTAAAAAGAAAGTACTTGTGAAATCATTTGATTTAGTAAAACCGAAGATGAATGTTGGGTCGACTGAAAGCAAATAGATAATAATTAATGCGTTATTGATGATTTTTAGTTCTTTCTTAGAAAACATAGTGACTTATTTCTTAATCCTTTTAGCAATAAAAATTGTTAGTAAGCATATACTCAGATAAGCTATAAAAAAAGTATAAATAATGCTAATCATTGGGAATCTGATCCAAGTAATGATGGTAGTGAGTAGCAAGATTATACTTAGACTGAGTGATAGGTAATCGAATCTGTTAGACAACAATAGAATACCTAGGATTATGACTCCAATTAGATATAAAAATATGATGAGATCATCTAAAATTATTTTGCTAGCTTGAACACTAGGAATGAGAATGCTTAAAGCAAAAGAAAATAAGATGATCGAAATGATGCATAAACTGCGTCGTAGAATTTTCATTTCATTGCTCCTATAACGCTAAACTTAATATTAGGATACTAAAGATAGAAATCAATTCAAGTTCGTAATATAAAAATAACGGGATGCTTTGTATTCTTTTTTGGATCAAACCAATATTATTGGTGTTAGAATGGTGGTAGAAAGAAATATTGGTTATTTCTAAGGACATAATTATGAAAGACATAAAAATTATTAAAGGCGATATTACTAAGATGAAAGCCGACGCGATCGTTAATGCTGCTAATAATTCATTACTTGGTGGTGGCGGCGTTGATGGTGCCATTCATAGAGCAGCGGGTCCACGTTTGCTTGAAGAATGCATGACTTTGCATGGTTGTCCAACAGGTGAAGCAAGGATAACACATGGCTATAATTTACCTGCGAAATATGTAATTCATACAGTAGGCCCAGTTTATGCTGGCAAGACTAGTGATGCACATATGCTAGCTTCTTGCTACTATAATTCACTGGCTTTGGCAAAGAAAGCGGGATTGCATAGCGTAATTTTTTCAGCTATTTCTACGGGTGTGTATGGCTATCCTGCAGAAGATGCAACTAAGATCGCAGTTGACGCGATTGAAAAGTGGCAGAAAGAAAATTCAGGTTATAAGTTGGACATTTCAATGTGCGCTTATGATAATCGGATGTATCGCATTTATGAAAAGATGGTAGCATAAAAAATTGAAAATAATAAAGAGCTGTAAATATTTTTTGTGTGATATTTACAGCTCTTTTATTCCATTTTTAAATTCCATACTTTAGGAATATGCTTAACCTATCTATTCCGATAAGAAATTCCCCAAGCAAAAATCAAAACAAGCACAAAGTTGATCAGTAACGTAAATCCAGTTACCCAGAATACCGTTGCATAATTTGAAAAACCGGAAATAGTCGATCCCATTAACGATCCTAACATGGCACCAACTGCTTGAAATGACTGGTTATAACTAAAGATTCGACCGAAACTTTCGCTTGGTGTGTTTAAAGTTAATACCGTCTGTGCGGCTGGCAACATCCCTGCACTAGCAATCCCTAATAAGAAGCGCAGTCCTGCTAGTACCCAAGGCGAATTAGTCAAAGCCATTGGTACAAACAATGCGGCACCGACGACTAAGCCGATTCGCAATACGCGTAACGGTCCAACTTCATCCATCTTGTGTCCAATTCGCGATGCCGCAATTAGCGTTCCAAGACCAGGCGTTGCCGCAACGACACCCGCTACAAAGGCGACATCTGCGCCATGGGGCATCATCGACTTTACATATAATGAAACAATTGGGTCAATTGACATGGTAGATGATTGAACGAGCATTGTTGTAATAAACATGACTACAATCAATTTAACGCTAGGCAAACTTTTCATGATTTCGCCCATTGGCTTCATCTTTTCGCGTGAAATAGGGGTAAAGTTTTCATGAACTAAGAAGGTAGTGCCTAAGAACACAATGAACATTAAGACACCAGTGATAAAGAACGGAATTCGGTACCCCCAGGCGCCACCAAACATATTGCCAAAGAAGCTGGAGAGAGCACCACCTAATAGCGGTCCAACCAAGTTTCCGGCAGTCCCGGCCGTCATCATTTGACTCATGACCCAGCCGCTACGTTCATGCGGCGTTTCACTTGCCATTAAAGCGGTGGCGTTGTTAATATAACCAGAAAAAGAACCTTGAATAAAACGCATTACAATAATATAAATTGCATTGGGTGCAAATCCAGTTAGGGTAATAGTTAAAGCCATCACACCAGAAGCACGCATACACATTAGTTTTCTACCTTTGCGGTCAGCGAGGTTGCCCCAATATGGTGAAACTATTGCCTGGGCAATAAAAGTCATTGCAAAAGCTAATCCTGAATAAAGATTGATTTGCAGTTTAGAATAATTACCCAAATCTGAAATAAATAGTGAAATAAAGGGCATTGTCATTGAATAGCCCATCCCAGTGATAAAGCAACCGAGCCATAAGGTATAAAAGGCCATATGCCAACCAGCTGGCAGTTTTGCTGATTTAGTTTTAGTCAAAAAGTCATCTCTTTCTAAAAAAAAGCACAATTATTAATATTCATTTTAGCACATGCAAAACAAAGCTAAATTTTCTCTGAAATTTCATTCTTAATTCAAGCAAAAAAGTGATAATGTGCTACTATAGTGCTTTGAGAAGGGGGCTGCAGTTTATGGCACATATGTCGCGGCGTGAATATCGCATGAAAAAAGAGCACGGTCAAGCCGGCGCAGATCGTTCACGGACCAATTATACTAAGACAAGAGCAACAACACGTGAAGAATTTCGCAGCAGAAAAATTAGTAATCCTCAGCCGATTATTAATCAAAATGTCGCAAATGCATCAAGGGAAAATTACCATCATGTTAAGTTGAACTTTTGGAATATTTTTTCTGACCGACCATATATTTCGGTTGCGATTATTGTTTTAGCCTTATTTTTCGCCATGATTAAATTCTGGTGGGGATTGGTTATCTTAGCCTTGATCGTCATTGCAGGGATTTTTATCATTGGTCACAGTCACCATCCTGATCGAGTTTTAAGTCTGGAATTTCATCTGAAAGCTTCAAGAAAATTAAGCATGTTAAGAGCACTAGAATTAGGTGGCTCAGTTACCATGTTTTTAGCTACTTATATGAAGCAAGTTGTGTCGGTCGATTTTTCATCGGCTGGATCAACTGATAGTTTCCAACTTGTTCAAGGTATTCTGTCCAATAATGGTGGTGTTTATGGACAACGTGGATCTTATTTCTTGAGTTTGCTTAATACCTTATCTGGTGGATCGCTTTGGAGCTCATATCGTTATGCCACTAATAGTGCGCAGATGATGAATTCAAGTTCTGGGCGCTGGATTATTATGTGGATCTTGCTATTGATGATTGCTCCAGCATTCTGCGTATTAGCACAGTTCTTTAAAGAACCATATTCGCGTAATGTAGCGTTAGTGACTTCAATTATTAGTACAGTTAGTTTTGTCTTGACGCCGGTATTAATGCGTAAATGGGTTGTGGGCTATGCAATGGAAAATCAAGTAGCCCGTGAGGCTGCTAACAATGCTGTCCACATTGGAACAATGGCCTATGTAGGGATGGCGTGCTCGATCTTAGTTTTAGTCATTGCACTTTATCGTTTTATCAAGCAAGATAATTTTGAGTAAAACAAAAACCAGTTTAGTCAATTGGACTAAGCTGGTTTTCTTTAGCTTTTGGGAATTAAAGGAATTTAATTTTAGTACCAGTTGTGAGCTAACCAAAATCTCTTGGCGTTAACCCATGAACCGTAACGACCGTAAACGTAATTATCAGCAACACGTTCTTGGTTCTTAGGTGAAAGGTTACCATGTAAGTAGCCAATGTTTAATTGGTATTTGCCGTAACAAACACCGTTTCTAGCAGTGTAGCTACCACCTGATTCGCGCATTGCGATCCATCTCTTAGCAGCTTTTTCAGCTTTTGAAAGCTTTCTTGCAGCTTGAACAGTTTGAGTAGTTGAAGTATTGGTAGAAAAAGCATTTGCAACTGCAACACAAGCAAAGGCAAGTGCTAAGGCAGCTAAGATTTTTACTAAAGTAGATTTAACATGTTTATTCATTGATGTATTCATTCCTTATTAAATTTAATTAATTCTTTCAAAACTTATTTATTTCTTAATGACTATGCTTCTATAGTACAAGCTCAATATGACAGCAATGTTACAGAACTGAAACGTCATCCTTACAATCAATAAGAAATAGCCTTTTTTGAGCGCTTTCGCGCTTATTTTGGTAAAATTAAAAGTAAATGATCTATTAATTAGGAGGAAAAATATGGCAGTTAAACGTTTTTATGAAACTTTCCATCCAGAACGAAACTGTCAAATCTTTTGTGTAAATAGTTCTTTCTCGTAAATTGATTTTTTAATTATTTATTTAATCAAAGTAGGATTCTAAG